>Ga0209307_1002526_pt1 | contig 10865 bp, 9 predicted proteins | sample COGITO_mtgs_1105_FD_185519 | JGI IMG/M metagenome (GOLD analysis project Ga0209307, IMG submission 185519) | Pelagic marine microbial communities from North Sea - COGITO_mtgs_110530 (SPAdes) (version 2) | ecosystem: Environmental > Aquatic > Marine > Epipelagic ...
AACACCACTCGGTATAAGGGGCCGATTTTACCGCGATTCTCGCCCACTTGGCCGCGGTGCAACAGCATTTGATCCAATAGAACGCAGGCCATCATCGCTTCACCAACCGGAACAGCGCGGATACCGACGCACGGATCATGACGCCCTTTGGTGATGATCTCGACCGGTGCGCCGACTTTGGTAATCGTGCGCCGCGGAGACAAGATAGACGAGGTCGGTTTGACCGCAAAGCGCACAACAATATCTTGTCCTGTCGAAATACCGCCTAAAACCCCACCCGCGTGGTTAGAGCTGTATTCAGGCCCATTGGCGCCCATAAAAATCTCGTCGGCATTGTCGCGTCCAGTCAGAGCCGCCGCCGCCATACCCTCGCCAATCTCCACGCCTTTAACCGCATTGATTGACATCATAGCCGCGGCCAATTCTGTATCAAGTTTGCCATAAATCGGGGCGCCGATACCGGCCGGCATACCACGGGCCACAACCTCAATCACCGCACCCACAGAATTGTGGTCATCTTTGCGCAACCAATCAAGATACGTTTCCCATTCTACCGCCATTTGCGCATCCGGACACCAGAAATCATTTTGTGCAATCGTAGCCCAATCAAATCGGTTACGAGCGATTTTCTTTTCACCCATCTGCACCATGTAGCCCGTGATACTGGCGTTAGGCGCCAGAACATCAAGCGTCGCGCGAGCCACCCCACCGGCGGCAACCCGCGACGCCGTTTCACGCGCAGAGGCGCGACCACCACCGCGATAATCGCGAATACCATATTTCTGCCAATAGGTAATGTCTGCGTGACCTGGCCGAAACTTTTCTACGATATCGCCATAATCTTTACTGCGTTGATCGGTGTTACGGATCATCAGTTGGATTGGCGTGCCGGTCGACAGGCCTTCAAAAACACCGGAGAGTATCTCAACCTCATCGGCCTCTTTACGTTGGGTCGTATTACGGTTTTGACCCGGTTTGCGCTTATCAAGCCAATGTTGCAGCGACGGTGCATCGATTGGCACACCGGGGGGACATCCGTCGACAGTGGCGCCCAAGGCCGGGCCATGACTTTCGCCCCAAGTGGTGACACGAAAAAGATGTCCAAAGCTGTTTACACTCATTGGGGTGCTCCTTGTTTGCGCCAGACATAGCCAGAGGCGGGGCCGATGCCAAGTTTATTTCGGCATCGACTTTGCGACCAACCAAAAAAAACCCCGATGCCGCATTGGGAATCGGGGGGTTTAGAAGTTATTAATCCATCGCCTTGGTCAGGCAGGATGAACTGCGGCAGACCTTTTAAGTGAGGTCGCGATTTTTAATCGGTGCCCAGATGCGTTTGTTGGTCAAATACAGCAAGAAACACAGCAAGCTGAGAAACAGCACACCAACAAGACCTGAGTGCTGGCGATCCATCATCTTAGGTTCGGCTGTCCACATCAAAAAGGCAGAAACGTCTTTTGAGACATTGTGGAGGTTGTTTGAATGCCCATCGGCATAATCGACATCCTCGCCCATCAGCGGCGGTGCCATCGAAATCCAACCACCCGGGAAAGCGCTATTTTCATAAAGGGTAACGCCCGCCTCTTCTTTTTCGTTTCCAGTGTAACCCGTCAGCAGAGACGCGATATACTCTGGTCCCCCCATGCCTTTGAAAAATTGATTGATACCAGAGCCGTATGGGCCATGAAACCCGGCCCGCGCCTTTGCCATCAACGACAGATCCGGCGCACCGACACCATCGTTCACCGGAAAGTGGTCAACTGGGGTGGCGGGACGGTAATCGTCGAGATCAGCGTCAAAAATTTCAAAGTTCTGGGCCGCATAAGCCCGCACCTGATCTTCGGGAAGGCCGGGACCACCAGCGTCATGCAAAGTGCGAATCGGGATATAACGCAGGCCGTGACAGGCCGAGCACACTTCCGTATATACCTGCAAACCCCGTTGTAACTGCATCTGGTCAAACTTGCCAAACGGCCCCTCAAAAGAGAAATCGAAGTCTACGATATGCTGTTGGCCGCCTCCAGCCGCAACTGCGCCCGATGTGCTGAGAACCAGCGCAGTGAAAGCCGACAGTAAAACTGACTTAATCATTGTATCAGATCCTTCGCTATTCGGCCGGAGTGGCTAAGGGTGCTGCGCTGCTTTTTCCCGCATCAGTCGGTGATCCGTAATGCGCGTTGAAGTCGTCTTCGATCGTTTTCGGCTGTTCCAGCGGTTTCTCAATCACCCCTAACAACGGCAGGATTATTAAAAAGTACCCAAACCAATAGGCCGAAGCGATCAGCGACAGCGTGGCATAAGGCTCTTCAGCTGGCATGGCGCCGAGCCACATCAAAGCAAAAAAATCAATCACCAAAAACGCAAACCACCATTTCAGCATCGGGCGGTAGCGACCAGAGCGCACAGAGGACGTGTCCAACCAAGGTGCCAAAGCCATCACCGCAATCGCGCCGAACATCGCCAGCACACCGAAGAATTTCGCATCAATGATGCCACCAGTAACGAAACTCGCGATTTGAACGACCCAGACCTCGGATGTAAAAGCGCGCAAGATCGCGTAAAATGGCAAGAAATACCATTCGGGCACGATGTGCGCCGGTGTTACAAGCGGGTTAGCTTCAATGTAGTTGTCGGGATGTCCCAGATAGTTCGGCATAAACCCAACAACGGCAAAGAATATCGCCAGAATAAGCACCAGTGCGAACAGGTCCTTGATCACAAAGTATGGCCAGAACGGCAGGGTGTCTTTCTCAGCCTCGGCTTTCGATCCACGGCGTACTTCCACCCCAGTAGGATTGTTATTGCCAGTGGTGTGGAACGCCCAGATGTGCACAATCACCAGCCCCGCAATCACGAACGGAAGCAAGTAGTGCAGGCTGAAGAAGCGATTAAGCGTGGCATTGTCCACCGCTGGTCCGCCCAACAACCATGTCTGAATTGATTCGCCAATAAACGGAATTGCCCCAAACAGGCCGGTGATTACCGTTGCACCCCAAAAAGACATCTGCCCCCAAGGCAGCACGTACCCCATAAAGGCTGTACCCATCATGGCCAGATAGATTAACATACCAATGATCCAGGTGATTTCGCGAGGCGCCTTATATGACCCATAGTAGAGCCCACGGAAGATATGTGCATAGACCGCTATGAAAAACAGTGAAGCACCGTTCATGTGCAGATAGCGAATCATATGACCGCCATTGACGTTGCGCATAATGTGCTCGATGGAGGCAAACGCCATATCCACATGCGGGGTGTAATGCATTACCAAAACAATCCCAGTTATGATTTGCATTCCCAAGCAGAAGGTTAAAACAATACCCCAAATCCACATCCAATTCAGGTTCTTGGGTGTGGGCAGCATTAAAGTGTCATAAATCAAACCAGCGATTGGCAAGCGCGAATGCAGCCATTTTTCGCCTGACGATTTAGGTTCGTAGTGATCGTGCGGAATTCCGGACATCAGATTTACCCCTATCCCAGTTTAATCGTTGCGTCGTCGACAAAGGCGGCCACCGGAACCGGCAGGTTCTCAGGTGCAGGTCCTTTGCGAATGCGGCCCGAAGTATCGTAATGCGACCCGTGACACGGACAGAACCATCCGTGAAAATCACCAGCTCCATCGCCTAACGGCACACAGCCCAAGTGGGTGCAAACACCCATCATCACCAACCATTCACCGCTGTCGTCGAGCGCGCGGTTTTTATCAGCAGCGTCCAGCGTCGGCGCATTGTTATTGCGCGCCGAAGTATCAATCAGCTCCGACAAGTCGACGGCCCGAGCATCTTTAATCTCGTCGTCGGTCCTGCGCCGAATAAAAACCGGTTTGCCCAGCCATTTAACAGTCAACTGCGTGCCGGGTGCAAGATCTGCAACATCCACTCTGATCGATGACAAGGCTTTCACATCTGCCGAAGGATTCATTTGATTGACCAACGGCCAGATCGCGGCGCCGGCAGTCACAACCCCGGCACTTGCCGTGGCGTAATATATGAAGTCTCTTCGGGTGCCTTCGTGTTCTTCTGCGTGGGCCACGAGATTTTCTCCAGTTACTGCCCCCGAACCGTGTGATGCCACACCGGCCCCTAGGGTACATACATGTTCTTCCGATGACTTTTACCGTCCAAAGGCGTCAGCGTCCAGCAGACAATAACGCACAGGGCAAGCCGCGCTCAACTGTCACAGCTTATGCCTATCATCTAACTGTATTAAAAGTAAAAATCTTAATTTTTCGCCAAATTCCATCGCGAAGTGACGTAAACCAAAGCCCGCATGACCGATATGATCCTATCTCTGGCAAAGTCATCCTCCGCATTCGTCAACCTCAGCATTCAGGGCCAAACGGGCAACCACAATTAAAAACCTCGCATAGTGTGCGTCGACAACCGCGGATGTTTAAGACCACCCAACAGCACGGCGGTGCGGGACGCAACCCAATAATGATACTGTTTCACCGCTTTAGTTTTCGGGTTGCGTGGCAACCATACTGGGCCGAGATGAAATAGCCGCATACCATTCTGCAAGCTCTGGTTTTTCAGACCGCCAATGGCGGGTGTTATGGCGGAAGTCCAGATAACCCAGCGCGCAGCCCAGCGCCAATTGACCCATATTCAGATCACCATCCATTGCCATAAATCCCCGCCTCTCCAAGGCCTCGAGCGCATGACTGATCTTACTCCACTGTGCGGCAACCCAATCTGGCGATTGTTGGGCTTGGGGCCGCAACCGCGCCTCATAAACCATCGAAACGCCTGACTCCATAATCCCGTCCGCCAGAGCTTCAAGCGTAAGAACCTCCCAAAGTTGATCATTTGGATACAGATTCGCATCTGATAGGTCGTTCAAAAACCGGCAGATGACCCGGCTGTCTATCAGCGTGCGCCCATCATCGAGAATAAGCGCTGGAATTTTGCCCAAGGGATTCGCGGCCCGCGCGTCAGGGCTGGTGTTAAGCGCAGTCGTCTGCACAGACGATAGCTTAATCTGTTCACGCAGCCCAACCTCATGGATCAAGACATTTACTTTGCGTACAAACGGCGAAGCCGGGGAAAAAATCAGTTCCATGGGTGAAATCTTTCTGGGGTCTGCTACTGCAAATTAAGAGCTATATTCTCGGTGTTTGATGCCAGTGTTTGATTGGTAACCTCAATCATGCTAGCGGGCCTCACGGCGCTTGACCAGCGCTATTGACCCCAAACCTCCTCGTCCAACGCACGCATCAATGCAGCCAATGCAGTCGTCTCCGACCCGACCCCTGCTTGCGCCACCGCATCAGCAGCAGCCAGGCGGGACGTATCTGTTTTGTTTTGGTTCAATTTCCAAGTGCTATGAATATCTTCAATTTTAAAGCTACACGGAATGATCTGCCGCAGCATTTTCTGCAATACCTCTGGGGTCATTTTACTGGCTTTCCACGCGGCCTTTGGCGCAAGCTGCGCCTCAAAATGAGCCGAAAGCCGATCCAGTAAAGCCGGCAGTTCATCAGCTTCAAGCTTGCGCAACGTTCCGCTGATGTGCACAGCAACATAATTCCAAGTAGGAACCTGATCTTTAACACCATACCAATCGGGCGAAATATACCCATGCGGGCCAGAGACAGACAATTTCGCCGGTTTTTGGACGTTTTGCAAAAGACGCGCAATCGGGTTTGAACGTACAAGATGTAGCTCTATCTCGCCGGCTTGTTGGCCTTGCAGAAACGGAATATGTGCCACCAACGGGACCGGGTCAGCCGAAACCATGATCTGACCAAAACCTGTGGCGAAGGCGAATCCAAGACTGCGCTTAGCCTCAGTTTGGCGATAAATAGGGTTGGGGTGCATACTACTGTCCTGATTTATGTCGGATTTGATCTTGTAAAGTATAAAACAATGGCCCATCTATAGCATGTTCTCAGGGCGGGGCGCAATTCCCCACCGGCGGTATGTGAAGTCTTTCACGAGCCCGCGAGCGGCCCATCAAGGGTGTCAGCAGATCTGGTGAAATGCCAGAGCCGACGGTCATAGTCCGGATGAAAGAGAGCGATAGGTGCGCTGTATACTATACAGTGTAACATTGTCGTGAGCCTTGGGTGACGTGTTGTTGAACCAAGGAGAAAAATGATGACACACACCCGATACGCCTTTGTCAAAGCCAACTGGCACGCAGATATTGTGGATCAGGCTTTGGTGGGTTTTTTAGAATTGATCCCAACCGAACAGGTCGACGTCTTTGATGTGCCTGGCGCATTCGAAATGCCGTTGATGGCGCGGGATCTGGCTGCCACTGGTCGCTATGGCGCCGTCGCCTGCGCCGCTTTCGTCGTCGATGGCGGGATCTACCGACATGATTTTGTCGCGCAAGCCGTGGTAGATGGCTTGATGCGAGCAGGGCTAGACACAGGAATTCCGGTTTTATCGGTATCTCTGACGCCACATCACTATCAAGAAACCGATCATCACAATGCGATTTATCAAGCCCATTTTGTCGAAAAAGGGCGCGAAGCCGCGCTTGCCGCGCTGGCCATTGCGGGCGTTCGCAAAAATGTGCAGATCGCCGCATAAAAATATTGGCTTGGTGACAGGGCTTTAACGGCTTGTTGCAATTTAAGGCGGAAACAATTCTCGTTTCCGCCACAAAGACCAACGCTTAATACCTGTGCGAGGAATAGGTTTGAGCTAATTCCCCTCCAAATCGCTGTCGACATACGGCGGTGGCTAATTTAGGAGTGCCCCAAGACGATGATGCAGCCTGGTGGGTCAAATAGATCCAAGGGTAATCGTTATCGCAATGAGCGTCATCAGGCGCCACATATTATCAACAGTCGCTAAAGGTACAGAAAAATGGCTAACCCAACAATCCCCGACATTTTGTATACCACGGTAGACGAAGCACCCGAACTTGCCAGCGCCTCGCTTTTGCCCATTATCCAAAGCTTTGCTCGCGCAGCCGATATACATGTTGAAAAACGCGACATTTCTTTAGCAGGACGAATCATCGCAGCCTTCTCTGATGGTCTGACAGATACCCAGCAGCAAAAAGATCATCTGGCAGAGTTGGGTGATCTGGTTAAGACGCCAGCAGCAAACGTGATAAAACTGCCAAATATTTCAGCGTCAGTGCCCCAGCTGATCGGCGCGGTTTCTGAACTCCAACAACAGGGATACGCCCTGCCCAATTATCCAGAAAATCCGCAGACCAAGGCAGAATTCTCCATTCGCGCCCGCTATGACGCAATCAAAGGCAGCGCCGTAAACCCAGTTTTGCGCGAAGGCAATTCCGACCGTCGGGTCGCAAAAGCCGTCAAACACTATGCGATGCAAAACCCTCACTCCATGGGCGAGTGGCGTGCGTCGTCTAAAACACACGTGACATCCATGTCCTCAGATACTTTCTTCGCGAATGAAAAATCTGCAACCCTAAGTGATGCACAGGCCGGCCCTGCCAAAATCGAGTTTACCGATGACACTGGACAGCTAACCGTTTTAAAAGATGGCATCCACATGCAGCCCGGCACCATTGTCGACGCCACATATATGAGCGCAGCGGCGCTTCGGGTGTTTCTCAAGGCGGAAATCGCCGATGCAAAAACCAAAGGCGTCTTGTTCTCACTTCATTTGAAATCAACGATGATGAAAGTCTCAGACCCAATCATTTTCGGTCATGCCGTCGCAGTATTTCTGGAAACTTTATTCGATAAACACGGCACAACACTCAAAGATCTAGGTTTTCACCCGAATTTCGGCATCGGCGATCTAGAGACACGGCTTGCCACACTCACCTCCGACAAACGGGCTGCAATCGAAGCTGATCTTGCCAAAGTGATTGCCGACCAAGCACCGCTTTATATGGTTAATTCGGACAAGGGCATCAGCAATCTACACGTCTCGTCCGACGTGATCATCGACGCCTCAATGCCAGCTCTGATACGGGCCGGTGGTAAGGCCTGGGGACCTGACGGCCAAGAGGCTGATTGCAAATGCGTGATCCCAGATGCCTCTTATGCCGCTGTCTACGATGAGACGATTACATATTTCAAACAAACCGGTGCTCTCGATCCCTCAACAAGCGGTGCGGTCTCAAATGTCGGCTTAATGGCGCAAAAGGCCGAAGAATACGGGTCGCACCCGACCACTTTTGAAGCCGCAGCAGATGGCAGCATCCGCTATGTCCTGCACAACGGTGAAATCTTACATGAACACAAAGTTCAAAAAGGAGATATCTGGCGTTCGTCAAGCACCAACCGCGCGCCCATCGAGGATTGGGTCAAACTGGGCATTGCCCGTCAAAAAGCAACCGGCGCCGCAGCCGTTTTCTGGCTGGATGACACCCGGGCCCATGATGTCGAAATCATCAAATACGTCAAACAGGTTATGACGACCGAAGGCGCAGACGGTTTGGGACTGCAAATCATGACACCACGCGCCGCAACCCGGTTTAGTCTTGAAACCATTAGGACTGGCAAAGACTGCATCTCGATCACCGGCAATGTCCTGCGCGATTATCTCACCGATCTGTTCCCCATTCTGGAGCTTGGCACATCTGCAAAAATGCTGTCAGTGGTAAAATTGATGCAGGGGGGCGGTTTGTTTGAAACCGGTGCTGGTGGGTCAGCCCCGAAACACGTTCAACAATTGGTGGAAGAGGGACATCTGCGCTGGGATTCATTGGGGGAATTCTGCGCTCTTGGAGAATCTTTAACCTTTGTGGCAGAGGCCAAAGGCAATGCCAAAGCTGCGCTGCTGGGCAAAGCGGTGGAACACGCAACCCAACGTCTTTTGGAAAATGATAACTCACCGCGCCGGCGGGTGGGTCAATCTGATAATCGCGACAGTCATTTCTATTTCGCGCTCTATTGGTCTGAAGCCCTTGCGGCACAGGCAGAAGATTCTGATCTGGCGGGATATTTTGCACCCATTGCAACTGCGCTGTCTGAGAAAAAGACAAAAATTCTTGCCGAGATCGCCGCCTTGCAAGGCATCCCTGCAGATTTGGGCGGTTACTATCACCCCGATCCTGCGAAAACGGCATCCGTAATGCGGCCCAGCCAAACCTTTAACACGATTATTGGCTAACGCCTGACCTGTGCCCCTATAATTTTTCATAGCTTATGGGGGCACAGTGGAAAATTTAACCAAAATTTATTAGGTTTCTTAAAAATAACTTAAAAATGCTCCTCCAATAGGAGCAAAAAATCGTCAACGACAACGCTTGATTGCGCCTCACTGCGCCATTTCGCGAGAATTAGTCTGCAACCCCAGGCCATTTTTTGCCAAATTTCATAGATGTTCAAAACCAGCCTCCTCAAACATCTAAAGGCTCTGGCACATCGTAAAGGTGTCGCCGCTGAGAGTGACGCTATAAGTTTTGGAATAAATTTACTTTCAATCATTCATATTTTTTTACGTGACATTGATTGTTAGAATATTGACACGATAGTATTGCTTGTGCGCCCAGCATACCGCTTGATTGTAATAAAACGCTGATTGGTACGCAGGTAGGTAATCTAACTTCACAAATCCAAACTAATCAAAGAGCAATGCTAAATTGTGGTGTTGCAAGCCTTCAAAGACCATGTTTCTATTTGCAAAAAAAAACATGAGCAGGTACTAATAACTGCGTGTAATCGGGCTTTATGATGTAGTTTAAGGAGGTTTTTCAATGAAGGTGTCTCAAATTATTGACGGTAAAATATCCAAAGTTCGGCATGTCATGGAAGACACTGCCGAGAAATCTTCTGTAACCCTAAACACCACAATAAAAAATACACTTTCTCTTATTGCAACCAGAGACAATAGTGCGATGGCCGTAATGGATGAAAATGATGTTATGGTCGGCATCGTCACAGAAAAAGATATCATCGTTGCTTTAGAGAAAGACGGTAGCGATATCCTCTCGCAACCCGTCACAGCAATTATGACCGCTAATCCGGTGAGCACAGATCCAGAAGCTCACTGCAAGAATGTCCTCTTACAGATGATCGACGGAAATTTCCGAAATATGCCAGTGTTTGATGGTGATACCTTTAGCGGGATCGTGCAAACGCTGGAAGTGGCGGAAGGAAAGCTGTCAGAAGTGCTGGAGGAAAACCGTAAATTGAGAGAGCTGATCGGAAGATTGGTGCCTACCGCTTTTTATTGTACCTCCGCCGATGATGTGGATCAAGTCCACGCTAAGATGGTAGAAAATAATTTACCATGTGTACCCGTTGTCAATAGTAACCGGGTTATGGACGTCATTGCCGATTACGAATTTCTAACGCTCATCGGAAAAGACGATGTTTTAAGAGCTAATGTGCAGGAGGCAGATTCAAAAAAAACATAAATCCCAAATAGGAGTAAGAAAATGGGCTTTGCCCCCGGCTGGGTTTTAGGCACAACCTGCGGTGTTACGACAAACAAGTATGTGATAGGTGATTTGCCACTGCAGGCCTATACAAATAAGTTCTCAAAGGGCCTTTTGGAATCGTACAGCGATGCTTCAAGCGATAAACTCATGGCCATCACCGAAGAAATGATGCAGTTTTTAGCAACGGTGGACGGTGACGGCGCTATGGTAATTAACATGGCCTATATCTTTAACACCGTAAATTTTGATGAAACCGGTAAACAACGCAAAATGAAAGGCCTATTTAAATCAGCGTTGGCCGCACAAAAAAAAGAAGTATCCATAGATGATGTGCTTAAGTCGTTTAGGACCTTTGCGTTTTCAATGAGATCCAACCCCAACCTTTCAGCGCCGAAAGGCTGGAATATATCCCAAACCGACGATATGGAATTGCTGACTGAAATTTTTGAACAACGCATACGTATTACTGATTCATTTTGACCTTCAGGCCCATTGATTTTAGTCATGACCCACGGTTTATCATATTGCCAGACAATTGA
>Ga0209307_1002540_pt1 | contig 10836 bp, 6 predicted proteins | sample COGITO_mtgs_1105_FD_185519 | JGI IMG/M metagenome (GOLD analysis project Ga0209307, IMG submission 185519) | Pelagic marine microbial communities from North Sea - COGITO_mtgs_110530 (SPAdes) (version 2) | ecosystem: Environmental > Aquatic > Marine > Epipelagic ...
AGGCAAGTGGACTCGTTTTGACAAACAAGGGAATAAAGTTCAATTGGCTTTTTATAAAGACGGTAAAAAAACTGGAAAATGGTTTTTTTGGAATGAAGGCTCTTTACAAGAAGTTACGTATGTGAACAACTCAGTTAAAAGTGTTAATGTTTGGACATCGGAATCCAAATTGGCTTTTAATAGATAAAGAATAAATAGCTGTAACAAAAAATCCAAAGTAAATTTTACTTTGGATTTTTTTATTACTCTTTAATACCAAACAAGAGAGAAAGTATTCGTTTTTAATTACTCTAGCGAATTATAATAGGTTACAATCTTCACTAAATCATCTATTTTTTTATGAGATAATTTTTTTAAACTCATATATTTTTTTATTTTTCCCCCTTTGTCAGCAAATAAAGCATAAAATGATTTCTTTTTCTTTGGAACAATTTTAACCGTTGTGTTTTCAAAAGCAATAAAATTTTTATCTTTTTTTCTAAAGAATTTAGGAGCTACTTTTACATCAAACTGCGTTATTGCTTTTTTCCCTTCATCAAACTCAACATATTGCTTTACTAAAACGGAACTCTTTCCAGAGTTTTTTATAACAAAATAGTTCAATTTATCTTTTAATTTAAAAACTCCGTATTTAGCTTTTATTTCAAAAAAATCTATAATTTTATTATTATTCTTGTTTAAGTTGAATGTTTTTTCATAATTCATATACTCCATTTCATCAGTAAACATATTGTATCTTAAAAAATAGATTTCTTTAGATTCGCTTATATATGCTTTTTTATAATCTTGATGTGTAAACCTTAAAAAAGCAGTTTTTTTAATATCTTCCTTATCAAACTTTATAATTTTTTTGACAGTACCAATTTCATTTTTAACTTTGTTTTTAAATTCAAAATTTGGATCTGTTTGAGCAATAGCATAGACAATGGGAATAATAAATAAAAAGGTAATTAAGAATATTTTTTTCATGGTTGTAAATTAAGGTATTATATATAAATCGCAATCTAATTTAACTAAGTATACTTGGTTTTAAACTGAATACGCAACAACGTTATTTTTTTTATTGATCTAGAAGCTTGTTGTACCAACTTACTTTTAGTCTTTTTTTTCTTTTTTGAATTCTCAAGTATTTTCTTCTTTACTAAAATTAAGAATATATATTGATTACTCAGACGCTGTAGCTTAAGAGTATCCGTGTAAAGTATTAAATTTTACAACTATGTAAGAAGAATTTTATTTATGTGTTGTAGATGACTATTAAAAGCTATTTCCTTTAGCTCTGTGATCATCCTATAATATATTTGGAATACATCAAATAATAACGAACAATTAGGTGTTTTAATAGAGATCTTTTAAACAATAAAACGCTTAGAAGTTATTCTAAGCGTTTTATATATATCTTATTAAATTATTATTCTACTAATAAAGAAAACGGAATATTATAACTAACACCTACTGGTTTCCCTCTTTGTTTACCTGGTTTCATTTTAGGCAACATTTTCATTACTTTAATAACTTCTGATTTAATTCTTGGGTGCGGTGCTCTTGCCTGAATATTAACAATATTACCTTGTCTATCAATTTTAAACCCAATAAATACTCTTTTCTTACCTGGAGATAAGCCTAATTCATTAGGTAAATCTGCATCAAACTTTCTAGAAAAGTGTTTTTGTACCATTTTACTAAAACAGTCTTTTAATTCTTTCTTAGATCCTTTACATCCTGGAAATACAGGTGCATCTTCAATGATCATAAAGTTTACATCTTCAATAATCTCTTCTCCTTCTTCAATTTCTACAATTTCCTCAACTTCTACAGCTTCATTTTCATCTGTTTCGGTAGATTCTATTACAGTTTCTTCTACTTCCTTTTCATCTTCTACCACTTCTATCTTTTCAGGTGCTGGAGGTGGTGGTGTTTTTGGTTTTACTGGTTCCACTCTTTCCGTAATAGGAATGTCCTCCTCCATCATTGCATTCATATTTGCAATACCTAAACTACTTGTGGTTTTGTCATATGTTTTCTTTTCAATTGCAGCATAGGTTACAAATAAGGCTAATACAAGACCAATTTGCATAAATATTTTACTGTAATTTTCTAAATTCGATTTAGGATTCTTCTTTATTTCCATGGAATAAAAGTTTTTAATAGTTTGCTAATTTAGCTAAATTATTGTGTTAATTACAAATCTTTTCGTTTTTTAACTTCAATTTTTGTGCCAATCTTATTGAACGCAAATAAACCTAATAAAACACCAAGAGAATTTGCAATAACATCATGATAATCTCCCGTTCTGTAAGATGTTAGTTCATTTTGTAAAATTTCAATAATTACACCCAATAAAATACAGCAAAGTACGACTAGTAGTTTTTTCTTCTTTTTATAAAACACTATCAACCAAGAGATACTTAATACGAAATATGCAAAGCAATGTTGCCATTTATCTAGATGTGTAATACCCAACTTATGTGCAGGTATTTTTATTAGGCTTAAAATCACAAGACTAAGGGTTATAGATACTGCTATTAAAAACATTTTACCCTTTAACCAGGTTCTCATAAGCTGCAGCATCTAATAAATCTTCTAGTTGTGAGTTGTCAGTGAATTTAATTTTTATCATCCACCCTTTATTATAAGGATCTGTGTTTACCAATTCTGGATCATTTTCTAACGTATCATTAAATTCAATAACTTCTCCTGTTAAGGGCATAAACAAGTCAGATACTGTTTTCACAGCCTCCACGGAGCCAAATACTTCACCTTCAGCTACAGTGTCATCTAGGGTGTCTACATCTACATAAACAATATCTCCTAATTCTCCTTGTGCAAAATCTGTAATTCCTATGGTTGCAATAGTACCTTCTATCTGAATCCACTCGTGATCTTTGGTATACTTTAATTCTGATGGAATATTCATTTTAATAAATTTATTTTGTTAATTATTTAATTACCTCCTAGATTATAGATAATATTAAATCCGCCATTTATGGCTTGTCTAGGGAAAGTTGTAGAGATTGCATATTTAGATGTTTGATGATTGTAATAAAAAGATGCTGTTAAACTACTACTCAATCTATAATCGGCTGTAAATTTAATAGAAAATAATCTTTGTCCACCACTAATTTGGTTATTATCTTCATCTACAGACCTAATTTGTGTTAAATTATCTCTTAAAGAAACATCTGCTCTTAAATTAACATCTCCTTTTAAGGTTTGTTTTTTACCTGTAAACCGCGTATTTACTTTTACATCCTTAAAAACATACCCCATTCCAAGAATATATTCTGTTCCTTTTATATCTGTTAAAGTGCTATTATTAAAATTCATACTAAGTGTCCTGTCGCTTTTTACTTCACCTCTTAGAGAAAATGAATTACGCATTTTCATATCAAGTTTAATTAAAGGAGAAAATTCATCTACTAATGTGGCTGCAGAAACTAATAATTCAGGTTCATAGTTCCCTGCAGAGTTGCTATTTGAAAATGCATTTGCACTGTCATATTGTAAATTGTTGGTAAAACTAGAAACTGTATATGAAGATTTATACCCATGAGAAATAACAAAGCTGCTAAAGTTCCTTTTAAAGAAACCTAATTTCATAAATCCAGAGTAGCGCAAAGTCCAATTTGGTATTGGTATGTTTCTAAATAAACCTGTATTTATTTTATCGGGATTAGAACCAGAATATGCCGCCATAAATGCTGGTAACAATACTTGCTGACTACTTCTTCCAAAGCCATCAATGGGTGCACCGGTTTCTTTAGCCAGTCTGTTTGCGATGATGCTTCTATACTCTTTCATTGTTTGAAACAAGGCATCTCCATCAGTAAATGCTGTTGCAATCATTGCATGACTGGTACTAAAATTTCCTATCTCAAAAGCTGGTGCGCTAAAATCTAAAGCACCCGTAGATGATCCATTCTCTACAACATCTAGTTGTTGCGATAAATCTCTAGTTTTAATTTGATTCCCTCGAACATCAATATTTAAATCTTTAATAGGTTTTAATGTGAATGTATAATCTAATTTATTATAATGTGTTCTGCTATATGTTTTGTTGTAGTACTCGCTATTATTAGGGTCTCTAGGACCTACGAGCCAACCATTTTGTAAAGCGGTGTTTCTAATATCTACTTGGCTACCAAAAGCAAATGAAGTTGGTGCACCACCAAGAAATCCAACATCTTGTGCAAACCCTGGTAGATATTGTCCGTTATTTTCTGAATAACTTACTTTACCTTGTTTTACAGATGTTGCAACCGTATACAAACTTTTTAAAATCTTCTTTACAAGTGGTATTTTTTTACTAGGATATGGTACTCTTTTATATTTTTGTCTAATCCTTTTAGGTTTTTTAGCTAAACTATCTAATGCTTTTAAAGGAACTATTTGTTTTGGTATGGGCTTTCTTTTCGTTTTTGCCCATTTTTCAAATCCTAAACTCTTGTAAAATTTTTCAAATGAAAACGTAGTATTTAAATTATGTGTATTTGCATTCTGAATAACATTACCTACTAAATCTACGTAAGCAACATCAGTTCCGTCAATATCAATTGTGCTTTGCGCTGCCGCTTGCCAATCAAAATCTGCAGTATACCCATAATCTGCTTTTATCCAGCTTAAAAAAGGAATTTTTGCTAGTGGTAATTGATACGTACCATTTAGTTTCTGATGGTAATGATTTGCTCTTCCTGTATTAAAAAATTCATCAAAAATTTGAATTTCATCGTTAGAACCAAACGTATCATAAATATAACTATTGGTGGCATTAAAATTAAATTGAAGCGATTTTGTTAAATCGAAACCTACGGTATAATCCCAATCAAATAAAAATCTACGTTGTTTTAATGCTGGTTGATCAGATAAACCCTCAACTAAATTTCTAGATTGTTGTTCTGTAAAGTTTCTGTTGATTCTAGAGTTTACTGCAACATTAGACGGAATAGGATTAAAGTTAAAGTCTTTTATTAGTTTTAAATATTTACTCTTTAAAAAACCAATGTTTTTAAAAGGTTCTATAGATTTTCCTTGAAAGTTATAATTATAGTTTGCTCCGGCAGTTGCACTTTCATTACTGTATTTTTTTATATTATAGTCTCTGTGAAATTCTTTGTTGTGTGCGTAAGAAACAGATAGGTTTTCTACATTATAAAATTTAGGTTTTTTCGTTGAATTAGGGTTTCTATTTTTCTTTACATTTATAAAACTAACACTACTCCTTTTAGTATAATCTCTAGAAAATTCACTATTTGGATTTTGGTCTATCGCATCTTCTAAAGTAACATCTTGGTATTGAGGGTCAAATTTTGGGTCTATAAAAGTTTCACCAATACTATAACTCATAGGCAATTGTATGCCCCATTTCTTAGGCGTTAGTACTTTACCTAGGTTAATAGTAGTTGCAATATCATATTGCTTGGTCTCGTCCAAGCTGCGTTGGTTTATCCTATCTTCTACATTACCAAAGCCTACGGTAGACATACTTCCGGCTAGAGATACATTCGCAACATCTGCAAAATTTGCATCGGCATTTAAAACGGCAGCCCAACCCCCTTTATTGTCAAAGTCAGCGGAACGCAATTCATTAAACCAAACTTCTGCACTTCTATTATTTAAAGTAGTGTTTTTAATTCCTAGCATAATAGTTCTTAATTGTGCTAAAGTTGGGTTTCCTTTTACGCTAATGGTATATGGAAAATCTGTATTTTTTTCTTGAGATTGGAAAACTTCAGAGACAGGGAAATTAGCACTATTTCTTTCTAACTTTACTTTGCCAAAGGTCTCTAAAAAGGCATCTAAATTATTAGCTTCTGGCCAAATATCTAATGCAGAGGTTCCATTTAATGATACTGTAAGTGGAATTTCAATTTGATAAAAGTTTTCATTTAAATCTGTACCTAATCTAATAATTGCAGAGATATCGTCGTCATTTAAAATAGAATTTTTAGTATCTTGTTGTAAGTGAATAAACATTTTTAATTGTTTAAAACGTCTTAAATCTACACTAATATTTTTATAAATTGCTCTTATTTCGTCGGGTTTTAATTGGTTTACTTTTAAAGTTACAGATTGTTCGTTTTGTAATTGTACCGTAGTACTTCCCTGTAAACGTTCTCTTTCAATTCCTGGCGGCTGTGTATAACTTCCCTCATTTTGCTCTATGCTTACAACACCAACTTCAAAAGCATTTAATTCTTCCTGTGTTAATTCTCTGTCTGTATTTGTATTTGGGTCTAAGGTTCTTACATAGCGTCTCCAGTCTCCACGAACTAAATCTAATTCACCAAAACGAATTACAATAGGCATTTTAAAGTTCGTTAAAAACATTCTTATAAAACGAATACTATTAAAATCTGAAATTCCATTTATTGGAGTTCCGCTTCTTACAGGAACCCTAAATTGATACCATTTTGTTTCTTGAGTACTTCCGTTATCTAAAGTAACGGAAGTTGTTTTTTCGTCAACAACATACCCAACTCCTTTCTTTAAATCTGCTTGATTCATAGAAACCTTGTACTCAAAATAACTTTCTACAGTATTCATTGTTTGGTCTCTGTTAATGTCTTCTGTATCTGGATAGGATGTAGATGAAGTTGGATAGGATTCTGTACTTTGATTTAACGTTTGTGAGTTTCCTTGCGTATTATTATAATCTTTATATCTCGTTATTAAAGATGCATTTATTGCATCTAAATTAGCGCCTCTAAAAAATTGAAAATTATCTGCTGCAGGGTCAATTAAGCTTGAATACTGTCCAATATTGTCAAGTTGTTTTTCTTCAACATCCTTTAAACCATCAAAACCAAGATCTTGATTTGCACGCGCAGCATCTTGCTCATTAAAGGCATAAATAATCGAAGGATTTCTAGGAACATCTCCCCAAATAGTAGTGTTTACATTGTTTCCATCTACTTTTAAACCGTCTTCTGGCAAACCGTTTTCGTACATTTTACGGTTGTCTTTTAAAATATCTTCAGAAATATTACCTAAGTTAATGTATAAATCTCCAATTTGATTTGTAATACTATTAGGGTCTATTCCTTCTGGCAAACCTTCTTCTGTGGTTAAAGAGTAATTTTGATATGGATCCATAATCCAAAATTGCATGTATTCTACATTTGCTTGGTCAAAATTATTAGTGGTTAACGGACGCATAATTCCACCCCAATTTTCTTGAGGCTTTAAGAGTTTTACTTTATTGCTAGGTACATCTATAGCTACCTCATTAGGGTCTTGATTAAAATTATAAGAACCTCTTTCTTGAGGGAAGTATGCTAAATCTAAAGTTCTAACTAAAGAATTTTGTGTAATATCTAGTTGAACGTTAGGAAATAATTCTCTATAATTAATTTGTCTTGTTTCTGCCCTAGAGAGTTCATTTGCATCTACACTTGAAGGTGTATTTCCTGCGCCATAAAATATTTGATCTACACGATACCAGGCTAGTTTTCCTCTTTTATAATTGTAAGATAAGTTATCACTTTCGCCATTTAAATTTGGAAAGTATTTTGGTGTACTTGCTTCATACCAATCTAATGCAGATAACAGGCTAATAGGTATTTGAGAAGCTTCAAAATCATCTATATAAGAAGTTGCAGATCCAGTAACGTCTATTCCACTTGGTGAACCGGGTATTAAATAAGCGATATCTCCTCTTAAAGATAAATTAGAGACTGCATCTGTATCTACAAAAGGTAGTTTATTTGCCAGTTTTGTAAAAAATGGAACTTCCGAAGAATAATCAAAGTTAAAACCCAACATAGTATTGTTTATAGGCTCGGCACCAAAATTAACTTTAGGTGTTAAAGGTCTTTCTTCTATATTTAAATAGGTTGCCCCTACAATTAGTTCGTCAAAGAATTTATGCTCCACATCAATACCAAAAAATGTCTTTCTTTGTTGATTAAAAACCGCATTATTTTCTGTAGAAACACTAATTGGCACACCAGATGCGCTCAAACCTGGGTCTATTATTTGAACTCTTCCTAATTGATAATCTACTACATAATCTACACCTTCTACTAACTGTCTTCCGCCGGCAGAAACTCTTACAGAGCCTCTTGGTACATTAAATGCTCCAATAGGGATTCCACCAGAATTTTCTGATTTAAAATACCCTTTTAAGAAGTATTTGTCTTTACTCTGAAAATTGTTTTTTATATTAATTTTTGTGTTTAAATATAATTCTTTAAACAAGTAAGTTGCGTCTAAAGGATTTGTTAAGGCATCTTCTAAATCATTTCCAAAAGGTTCTGGTTCAGGAAAAAATATAAATCCATTTTCTGAGTTTACCGTAACTCCTTCTACATAATCGAAATAACCATCGGATGTTCTAAACTGACTTTGATCTAACTGATCTAAATTTAAAACCTGTAATAAAGGGAGGTTAGAGATACCGGTAGTTTGGGCATTTTGTAAAACATTAGAAGGGATTCCTGTTTGGTCATCTCTATATTGAATTTCAAATCGAAAGCCGTCTTGTGTTAGCGGGAAAGCGCCTAAAGCATACACGTTTTTCATCATTAAACGCCAAGTAGGAAAAGACTCATCTAAACCGGTAGTAATATTTGGACGTTTAGTTTGTAAAATTTCTGAGCGTAACAATTTTACAGCTAAATTATTTGGAGCTTGAATTCCGTCATTTGAAAACTCACCAACTTTAAAAGAATTTTTTGTGCTTCCGTTCACATTACCAGCAACCGTATATTCGTAAGCAACTGCTAAAACTTCTCCATCATTTAACCTTCTATTTAAAGATATAAAACCTAATTGCGGATTTAAACGATATTCATTTTGATTTAATTTTCTAGCATTTTCTAAAACGGAATAATTTGTTCCATTTTGCATGTTATAAGGTAATAAAGAACTGTCTACTGTAGAAATATCTCTAATGTTGCCGTTGGCTATAATTTCTGTACCAACTCTGTTAGCACCATTAAACGGAAGATTGTTTCCAGATACTTGCGCTTGTGTAATGGAGTTACTTAAAACGACTCCATTTTCATCAACTAGAACATTAGGTTCAGATTCACCTATATCTGCAAAAGCCACAATACTTCTAAAATCTTCTGTACTTGCATTTCTATTCGTAATCCAAACTTCTACTCTCGTAATATTTATAGGACTACTTATTAAAGGGTAATTTTTTAGTGAATTAGCATAGTTATCTATAAAGTACTGAGACAGAAAAAAGTGTCTATCATTGTCATAATCTGTGGTTCTTAGCTCAAATTCTTGAATAGAGGCACCACCTTCTGCAACCACAGTTTTACTTTCAGAATTTTGTTGAGAAAAAACGGCGGTAATATTTGTATTACCAAACTGTAATTTTGTTTTTACACCAAATAAACTTTGCGCTCCGTTAATCAAAGAATTTTTAATAGGCATAGAAATATTACCAGCTTCCAGGCCCTGTATTATTCCGTCTTCATTATATTCTACATCAGACAGTGCTGGTGGTATAAATTGAATTTTTACTAAATTCTGAAAATCAAAAGAAGCCTGTGTGTCATAATTTGCAGACACCTCTAATCGTTCTCCAACTTTTGCACGAATACTTGCGTTTATTTGTTGATCAAAATCAAAGGTTAGGTTGCTTCTGTTTTCTTCTGAAATTTGCGGATTGTCTGTATTCTGATAAATAAAACCAAGCTTTAAGTTTAAATTACCAGTTGGTGTTACCTTTACCTCTGTACCTCCAAAAATAGTTTCAAAAAATTTATTATTTATATAATACGTTGGTAATAAATCTTTTTGAGCTGTTTTGGCTCCTTTTTTCTTGCTGTTTGTTGCACTTACTTTGTCTTTAAAGTATTGCAACATATCTCTTTTTAATCTATATTGTTGGTATTCTTTTGGTGTTAAATAAATAGGAGTTCTTGTAGCATAATTTCCAATTTTTTCAACAATAACATATTTGTTTAGTAGCTTATCAAAAATAATTTCTTTTTTAGCTAAATCATCTAAGTACAACCCCCCTTTTTTGGTGTTTTTAAAATTGTAGCGTAAGTTAGTACTATCTTTTTGGCTGTTATTTTGGCCGTAAGATGCTGAGATTACCGCAAGAGTAACAAGGAGTACTAAAAAAATTCTTTTAAAAAAGGGACTCAATTGGTTATAGATTTTTTAAAGCTAATTTTATGATTTGTTCAACAGTAGCATCTGTATTTTCTTTTACAATAGCAGAAACTAATTTTTCTGATTGTTTTCTTTGAAAACCTAAGACCTCTAATGCAGATAACGCTTCATCTTTATTTGTATTGTTTACACCGACAGAAACTTCATCAATATCAAAAGTCTTTAATATTTTATCTTTTAAGTCTACAATAACTCTTTGTGCTGTTTTTGCACCAATACCTTTTACAGATTGAATAACGGCAACATTTTCTGATGCAATTGCTTGCTGAATTTCTTCTGAAGTCATAGAAGATAACATGGTTCTTGCAATACTAGGACCGACGCCAGAAACAGAAATTAAGAACTTAAAAATTGCTCTTTCTGTTTTGTTGATAAATCCAAAAAGTGTGTGCGCATCTTCTCGTATAGAAAGATGCGTATATAAAACTACGTTTTCGTTTGAAGGCAGTGCACTATATGTATTTAAAGAAATGTGCAATAAATAGCCAACACCATTGCAGTCAATAACAACCTCTGTTGGATTTTTCTCAACTAACCTTCCTCTAACCTGTGTTATCATAAAAATATTTTCAGACTTCTAAAGTACTGCTTTTTATTTGTTGTTTCTTTTTTCTTTTTGTTGCGCATCTACAACTGCTAAAGCAGCCATATTTACCATTTCATCTACGCTGGCACCTAACTGTAAAATATGCACTGGTT
>Ga0209307_1002541_pt1 | contig 10836 bp, 10 predicted proteins | sample COGITO_mtgs_1105_FD_185519 | JGI IMG/M metagenome (GOLD analysis project Ga0209307, IMG submission 185519) | Pelagic marine microbial communities from North Sea - COGITO_mtgs_110530 (SPAdes) (version 2) | ecosystem: Environmental > Aquatic > Marine > Epipelagic ...
AGATGTAGCGCCGATTGAAATTGCTGAAGAAGACGCTCTTCGCGCCGATATGTACGATTTTATCGCCTCGCTGCTGCGCACAGAGCCGAGCGATGATTTGATCGCTCAAATCGCGCTTTTGCAAGGCGATAAAACGCCAATTGGCAGCGCCTGTCTGACTCTGGCTCATCTTGCTAAAACAATCGATAACGAATTGATTAGAAACGAATATGTTTCGTTATTTATTGGCGTTGGTCGCGGTGAAATTCTGCCATTTGCATCTTATTATTTGACTGGATTCTTGAATGATAAGCCGCTAGCAAATCTGCGTTCGGACATGAGTGCCATTGGCATTCGGCGCGCCGAAGGAGTGAAAGAGCCTGAAGATCACATAGCTAGCCTATTTGATATGATGTCAGGGCTGATTCGTGGCCGGTTTGGGCGGCGCTTTTCAATTGGTGAACAAGCCACATTTTTTCGTAAACACATTGAGCCATGGGCTGACTTGCTCATGCGCGACATTGAGGCTGCAAAAACTGCTGTTTTTTTTGCGCCGGTGGGCTTGATTGGTCGGGCATTTTTAGAGATTGAAAGCCAAGCTTTCAGTATGGATGGAACAGGATAGCGGAAAGCTCCTGTTTTATAGAGTCACACATGAGGTGTGGCACATTTTTGGAGGGAAAAATGGAAGATACAAACAAAAAAGATGCAGTTGCAGGTCGTCGTGACTTCCTCAAGGGTTCTGCAGTATCTGTTGCGGCTGTCGGTGTGGTAGCGGTTGCAGGTAAATCAGCATCAGCAGGCGAAGTTGAAGTGGTGTCAGGTTCTGGCTACCGTGAGACGGAACATGTTAAAGCGTTTTACGCTTCAGCACGGTTTTAATTAGCTTTTCTTGTTTTTTTAGGAGGATAACATGCTTAGAAAGAAGACGTCCGGGGTTGCGAATGGCCCCCTGTCATCATCTTTCATTGGCAAGGCAGCCGAAACGGTTGTTGACCGCCGCGCATTTTTGCGTGGTTCAGGTCTTGCTATTGGAGGTTTAGCAACTGCTGCAGCATTGGTTGGGTCAAATGTGACGCCAGCTCAAGCTGTAGGCTCAGCAGCATCAGTTGAAATTAGAAAGTCAGTTTGTACGCATTGTTCGGTTGGTTGTACCGTTGTTGCTGAAGTGCAAAATGGCGTTTGGACTGGTCAAGAACCTGGTTGGGATAGCCCAATCAATCTTGGTGCACATTGTGCCAAAGGTGCTTCCGTGCGGGAAACCGCTAGCGGTGAGCGGCGCCTGAAATACCCAATGAAGCTTACTGGCGGAAAATGGGTACGGATGAGCTGGGACGATGCCATAAATGAGATTGGCGATCAGATGCTGGATATTCGCGAGAAGTCTGGCCCCGATTCAGTTTACTGGCTCGGATCTGCAAAGCATAGCAACGAGCAGGCCTATCTGTTCCGCAAGTTTTATGCTTATTGGGGTACAAACAACGGTGACCATCAGGCCCGTATTTGTCACTCAACCACAGTTGCCGGTGTTGCTAACACCTGGGGCTATGGTGCGATGACCAACTCATATAATGATATGCACAATTCAAAGGCAATTTTCATTATTGGTGGTAACCCTGCCGAGGCACATCCAGTCTCACTTATGCATGTTCTCAAAGCAAAAGAGCAAAACAACGCACCTGTGATTGTTTGTGATCCGCGCTTTACCCGTACAGCAGCCCATGCTGATGAGTATGTTCGCTTCCGTCCGGGTTCAGATGTTGCACTTATTTGGGGCATCATGTGGCACATTTTTGACAACAAGTGGGAGGATAAAGAATTTATCCGCCAGCGGGTTTACGGCATGGAAGACGTCATGGCCGAAGTTAAAAAATGGGATCCAGCTGAAACTGAGCGTGTAACTGGTGTTCCAGGTGCACAGCTAAAGCGTGTTGCCAAGATCATGGCGAACAACCGTCCGGGTACCTTTGTATGGTGTATGGGTGGGACACAGCACACAAACGGTAACAATAACACCCGTGCATATTGTGCATTCCAGCTCGCACTTGGAAACATGGGTACTGCCGGTGGTGGTGCTAACATTTTCCGTGGTCACTGTAACGTGCAGGGTGCAACGGACTTCTGTGTTCTTTCACACTCACTGCCGGGCTATTATGGTCTGTCAGCTGGCGCGTGGAAACATTGGGCACGTGTCTGGGACGAAGATATTGATTGGCTGAAAGGTCGTTTTGACTCGATTAAAGGCAAAGACGGCAAGTCAAAGAGCCTGATGAACCAGAAAGGCATTCCGGTTTCACGCTGGATTGACGGTGTTCTTGAGGACAAAGAGAATATCGACCAGCCAGACAATCTTCGTGCAATGGTGTTCTGGGGGCACGCTCCAAACTCACAGACTCGCATGAAAGAAATGAAGACGGCAATGGAAAAGCTCGACCTAATGGTTGTGATCGATCCATATCCGACTGTTTCTGCTGTCTTGTCTGATCGTACCGACGGTGTTTACCTGCTGCCAGCAACAACTCAGTTCGAAACCTATGGTTCTGTAACTGCTTCAAATCGTTCGCTTCAGTGGCGTGAAAAGATCATCGAGCCATCATTTGACTCGTTGCCTGATCACACCATCATCTACAAGTTTGCCAAGAAGTTTGGTTTTGCTGATCGTATGTTCCGCAAGATCAAAGTCACCAATGACGAGCCATATGTTGAAGATGTGACTCGTGAATTTAATGGTGGCATGTGGACAATTGGTTACACTGGCCAATCGCCAGAGCGGATCAAAGCCCATATGGCAAATCAGCATGTGTTCGACAGAACAACATTGCAGGCTGTCGGTGGTGAACTTGACGGTGAATATTACGGTCTGCCTTGGCCTTGCTGGGGTACTGCAGAGATGGGCCATCCAGGCACACCATTGTTGTACGACACATCAAAGCCTGTAGCTGAAGGTGGTCTTTGTTTCCGCGCCCGTTTCGGTGTAGAGCATGAGGGCAACAATCTGTTGGCTGAAGGTTCTTACCCTGTCGGGTCTGAAATCAAAGACGGTTACCCAGAATTTACTATGGGTATGCTGAAAAAGCTTGGTTGGGACGGTGATCTTACCGCAGACGAGCGTGCGGCTATCGAAAAAGTTGCTGGTGACAAGACCAACTGGAAGGTTGACCTTTCAGGCGGTATCCAGCGGGTAGCGATCAAGCATGGTTGTGCACCATTTGGTAACGCGAAAGCACGGGTGAAGGTCTGGACATTCCCAGATCCAATTCCGCTACATCGTGAGCCATTGTACACATCACGCCGTGATCTCGTTGCCGATTATCCAACCTATTCAGACCGTAAGCTATATCGCCTGCCGACTTTGTATAAGTCGATCCAGGATGTAGACCATACGGCTGCTTATCCGATGATTTTGACCTCTGGTCGTCTTGTCGAATATGAAGGTGGTGGTGATGAAACCCGTTCAAACCCATGGCTTGCAGAATTGCAGCAGGACATGTTTGTCGAGATGAACCCATTCGATGCCAACGGAAAGAATATCCGTAACGGTGATATGGTTTGGGTTAAGACACCTGAAGGTGCGCAGATCAAGGTGATGGCTCAGGTTACTGAGCGTGTTGCTAAGGGTGTTGCCTTCTTGCCATTCCACTTTGGTGGACATCTTGAGGGTAAAGATCTTCGTTCCAAGTATCCTGAGGGTGCAGATCCTTATGTACTTGGTGAATCAGCCAACACAGCGTTCACTTATGGTTATGACTCAGTGACATTGATGCAGGAATCGAAATGTTCGCTCTGCACAATTGAACGCGTATAAGGGAGGTACACATGGCAAGAATGAAATTTCTATGTGATGCAGAACGCTGTATCGAATGTAACGCCTGTGTTACTGCATGTAAGAACGAGCATGAGGTGCCGTGGGGTGTAAATCGTCGTCGGGTGGTTACCATCCAAGACGGTAAGCCTGGCGAACGCTCAATCTCTGTTGCATGTATGCATTGCTCAGACGCGCCTTGCACGGCCGTTTGTCCTGTCGATTGTTTCTATCAGACCGAACAAGGTGTGGTTTTGCATTCAAAGGATCTTTGCATTGGCTGTGGTTATTGCTTCTATGCATGTCCTTTCGGGGCACCGCAATATCCACAGGCTGGTAACTATGGTTCACGTGGCAAAATGGACAAATGTACATTCTGCGCAGGTGGTCCAGAAGAAGATATGAGCAGTCTGGAGTTCCAGAAATACGGACGTAACCGTCTGGCTGAAGGCAAGCTGCCAATTTGTGCAGAAATGTGTTCAACCAAGGCGTTGCTCGCAGGTGATGGAGACCAAGTCTCTAACATCTTCCGTGAGCGTATTGTCGCCCGTGGATTTGGATCTGGCGCTTGGGGATGGGGTACTGCCTATTCCATCAAGGGCTAATCAGCGATCATAAAATAAGGTGGACCCCCCATAGTGGGGGTTCACCCCTTTTTCCTATTAATTCCGCCCAAGATGCTTGGCAGCTATAGGCGCTTTGCGTCTGGGGTTTGTGAGGGGCAAATGATTGCAATCACTCGTAAATTTTTAGTTCTCTTCGCGCTGACTGCGGTTGCGACCGGTTTGTCGGCTTGTGCTGAAGAAGAACAGAACCGGGTTCTCAGCTACCAAAAGGGAACCTATCTAGGTAAAACGGATCAGCGATTGTCTGAGGACCAACTGCGTACGCTGATCAATCGTTCAAATGCTCAGCGCGTTTATTAAATGCGCGATTTAAAGCTAGGGAGACCGAGGAATATGTTACGCAAATATTTAGGTGTTTTGGCCATTCTGGCGGCGTTGTTTATCGGCGCTACCGGAACGGTCACGCCATCAATGGCTCAGACAAATGGCGAGGTGCCTGGCACCTCGCTTGGCATCAAGTCTGATACAGATTTGTGGCGCTTTGTGCGGACTGGCAATGCCGGATCGACACAGATGAAAAGCGAATTATCGGCTGTCATGATCCAGTCCGAAGGTGATAATTGGCGTGCCTTTCGCAATGGTCCATTATCGGTTTATGGCGCTTATGGTCTAGCCGGTATCATTGGCTTGCTTGTTGTTTTCTACATGGTTCGAGGCCGGATCACGATTGATGCTGGCCCATCTGAAGACCGGATTATGCGGTTTGGTACGATTGACCGGTTTGCCCATTGGCTGATGGCTGGTTCTTTTGTGGTTTTGGGAATAACTGGCTTGAACTTGCTTTATGGTCGTTATGTTCTTTTGCCAATTATTGGCAAAGATGCCTTTGCGACCATCACCACATTTGGCAAATATGCGCACAATTATCTGGCCTTTGCCTTTATGCTTGGTTTGGGTTTGGCGTTTATTTTGTGGGTTCGCCACAATATCCCAAACAAGCTTGACCTGAAATGGTTGGCCATGGGCGGCGGTATCTTTGCCAAAGGCGTTCATCCACCAGCGCGTAAATTCAACGCCGGTCAGAAAATCATTTTCTGGGCAGTGATGATTGGTGGCCTTTCGGTCAGTATGTCAGGCATTGCGCTGATGTTCCCATTCCAGACAAGTATGTTTGCGGAAACATTTGCCTTGTTGAACAGCATTGGCTTTAGCCTGCCAACCGATTTCACGCCGCTTCAAGAACAGCAGATGAATCAGCTTTGGCATGGTGTGGTCTCGCTTGGCCTCATGACCATGATTGTTGCGCATATCTATATCGGTTCTGTTGGTATGGAAGGCGCTCTCGATGCGATGAATTCAGGTATGGTTGATCGCAACTGGGCAAAAGAGCACCATAATCTTTGGGTTGAAGAAGAAGACCAAAAAACCAACCCAAAGCCTGCTGAATAATTGATGTCTATTGACGCTTAGGTGCTCAATGTCATCTTGCTATTCCATCTTTAAACCAGCCAGCTCATCTTTGGGCTGGCTGTTCCTATGTCTGAGTTTGATTGGTTTGCTGCCAATCTCTGCATCTGCCTTTGACCGTTATACAGCGCATGGTGGGCCTGTTCGTGATTTGGCACTTTCGCCTGATGGAAAACATTTTGTCACTGCCAGTTTTGACTATTCGGCAGTGTTATGGTCCGCTGATGAGATTGCCGAGAAATCAACCTTAATCGGGCATGAAGCGGCGCTGAATACAGCGCAGTTTTCGCCTGATGGGAAATGGCTTGCCACCGGCGGTGATGATGGTCTTGTTCTTGTCTGGAAAGCCGACCAATTAACCGACGAGTCAGCTGAACCGATTATCCTTCGTGGCCATAAGGGCAAAATCGTTCATCTTGCCTTTTCTGCCGATAATAGCATGCTTGCCTCGGCCAGTTGGGACGGATCAATCGGCATCTGGCCATTGGGTGCGGGGCCGGAAAAGGCCGAATTGGGCGTCCGTTTCATCACAGGGCATGAAGGGCCGGTAAATGCGGTTCAATTTTCCGATGATAGCCAGTTTCTTTACAGTGCCGGATATGATGGCCAAATCCGCTATTGGCGCTTGGCAAATGATGAATACCTTCGCAGTGTCGTGAAAAACGGCTGGAGCGTTTCCGTTTTTGTCGTCGATGAGGCGCGTGACATTGTTGCATTTGGGTCATCCGATGGTGTGATGAGCGTTTCGCGCATGTCAGATCAGCGTGAATTGCTTCGCGTTGGCGATGAACGTGTGCCGGTTCTATCAATTTTCTACCATGCTGGTGAGGGGTTTTTGGGGTTTGGCAACGCCAAGGGGAGGGTGCTTCTTGCCGATACCAAAGACTGGTCGGTCATTCGTGATTTCCATGCGGCCAATGGCCCGATTTGGAGCCTGCTTGTTATGCCAGATGCGCAGTCGTTGATGGTTGCGGGCCTTGATGATTTTATTACACGCTGGCCGATTTTTGAATTTCCACCCGAATTTTTGGAAAAGCCCGGCCCAGCCCGCCGGTTTCACCCAAAACAGGAAGTTAGCAATGGTGAGCGTCAATTTGCGCGTAAATGCAGCGTTTGCCATACTTTAAAGGCTGATGGTAAACGCCGCGCCGGACCAAGCCTGTTTGGTGTGTTTGGTCGGCAGGCTGGTGGGCTTGAAGGCTATCCCTATTCAAAAGCATTACAGACATCTGATATTGTTTGGAGTGCAGCAACGATTAGCCAGCTATTTGAAGAAGGGCCTGACAAGGTTACGCCCGGAACAAAAATGCCAATCCAGCGGATGAAAAACGCCAAAGATCGTGAAGATCTTGTGACTTTCTTGCAATCTGCAACACAAAAATAGATAATCACCTTGGCGTTATGTCGCAGTGACAATGGCCATGTAATGGAGAAGTTAACATGAAAATGTTTTTAATCAGCAGCGCTGTTGCAATCATTATCGCCTTTGTTGCCTATAATGTGCTGACCAGCACTGGCATGGATACAGCATCAGTCTATTCAAGCGATAATGTAAGGCTGACAGGCAACGACTCTTAGTCTTTGATCTTGGCCTTTGCATCCTGCCGGTACGGATTGCAGGTTGCATCAAGCTTGCTATCCGATAGAAACAGCCCATAGCCTGCTGCCAAATCAGTAGGAGGAAGGCTAGTTTTGACAGCTTGGGCGAGTGCTTTCCCCGTCAGGCGGTTTGGTGCCGCTGCATTGGCGACACAAATCACATATGCGGTTAGTTTCGGCACAGCAAAGCTGCTTCCGGACATCACGCGCTGGTGTTCACCGGCACCTGTTGCCAGCAGATTTTCAGCTGGCAGGCCAATATCGACAGCTGTGCCGAAATTTGATCCATTAGCAAGCCTGCCATCGGGCATGGTCGAAGTGACGGTGATGGCATTTTTCAGCGCATTTACAGCCGGATAAATGGGCAATTCACCAAGATTAACACCATTATTTCCCGCTGAAATGATAAACAGAATTTCGGGGTGACGTTTGGCTGCTGCGAAAAAATAAGTCCAATCATCGGGTGACTGACTGCCGAGCGGCATCATTACAATGCTGGCATTTTGTGCCGCCAACCAATCCACCGCATCACCCATCAATGCCATATCAGGGCGTGGATAGCGCAGTGGCAAAATCTGAAACCCAACCCCAGATTGATGCAGAATATCAACAACATAACTTCCGTGGCTTTGGGGGTAAAAGGGGCTTTTTCCAAGGTTGGCATCAAAAGGCAGATTATCGCCATCCCACATATCACGAGCGAGAAGAGCGCCGGCCTGATCATAGATCAGATATTGCTGCAATGCTGGCCGTCGATAATCGATTCCTGAATCAATATGCCCAATCCGAAGTTGCTGGTTCGGTTTTGATTTAGCGAGGGCTTTTGGCCGTATTGACGGTGGGTTAATCCATATCTTATCAGCTGGTTGGTCATGTCTTTTGACCGTCACATATTGCATGCGACCATCATCAAGATAGCTGATTTGCCGTGTTTCGATCATCATACAATCGCGGGTAAAAACGGATAGTGAAAGGGGTGTTTTGTCTTGCAAAATCTCGCCGCGCATTGCGCGCAACTTACCCGATATGAAAACAGTCCACAGCTTTGCCGTCATTTTCTGATCGGTTTGAAAGGTGAATTGCAGGCGGGTGGCAGGGCCACGCTGACCAAGCTGATGTCGATCAAAGCGCCATTGGTTTTTGGTGGCAAATTTGGTGGCAAATTCGTCAATTTCTCTCGGATTCGCGGTGTAATCATCTTTTGCCTGCAAATCGCGACAAAATTGTGCAAAACTATGCTGATTGGATGGTTGGTTTGCTGCGACATTTTGAACAGGGGCAATCATCAACAGGCTGGCGGCAATAGAACCGACAACAAGATGGATCATACGAAAATTGCCGATCTTGAAACGCGGCGATAAATGATTTTTTGGCTTTGATCGTTTGATGGGAACCTCGATGGTGAATCACCTGATAGATGCAAAATTTCAACGGCAGGTTATCTTTGCCCTGACCGCTGTTATCCTAGGCCTGTTTGGCAATGCTGCCAAGGCAGAGCATGGTGTGCAAACCTGGGCGCAAGCCCAAAAATCTGTTGTGTTGGTGAATCCGGTTTGGCCAGGGTATGACCGTCCGGGGTTTGGCGCACCAAAAGGAACAGCACCAGCTGGAAGTGGTATTTATTTCAGCATTGATGGCGCGAAAGAATCGATCTTTATCATCACCGCTGCCCATGTTGTGAATGCTGCCAAGTCAATTGAAATTATTGATTTTTCTGGAAATATTGCCACGGCGATGATTCATGCAATTGACGCAAAACGTGACATTGCCATTCTACGAACCGAACTGATCGGCAGCGGCATTGCAATTCGGCAAGATGAGCCCTTGATTGGGAGCCATGTTTGCGCGCTTGGCAACAGCTTTGGTCTTGGCACAGGAATGACCTGCGGTATTGTATCTGCGGTGCGGCGTTCCAATATAGGGTTTAATGAAATCGAAGATTTTATCCAGACCGATGCCGCAGTAAATCCGGGAATGTCCGGTGGTGCCCTGGTTGATCCACAAGGCCGGTTAGTCGGTTTGATTGATGGAATTTTTACCAAAGAAGCCGATATTGATGCTGGTGTGAATTTTGCCATTTCAGTGCCGCTCATCCAGCAAAGTTTGGCATTGCAATTAAAGGCAGGGGTACAGTTCTAGCCGCAAAATTCTTGTCGGGTCTGACTAGCGTCATTGGTCAAGTCTCTCTATAGTAAAGAGCTTCTGACTGATGCGACAATTAACAGCCGATTGATGATCGGCTTTGGGAACAAAGGTTATAGTTGAATTATGGAAAATGTAGTGTCGCCGAAAACCCTTATCGACCCATTTGGCCGGACGGTTGATTATATCCGTGTGTCAGTTACCGATCGTTGCGATTTTCGCTGTGTCTATTGCATGGCTGAACATATGACCTTTTTGCCAAAAGCCGAATTATTGTCGTTGGAAGAGTTGGAACAGGTTTGCCGCAATTTTATGGCTCTTGGTACACGCAAAATTCGGTTAACCGGCGGTGAACCTTTGGTGCGCCGCAATATCATGCATCTGATCCGCAATCTTGGTAGCGAGGTCAAGGCAGGCAACCTTGACGAGCTGACCATCACCACAAATGGCAGTCAATTGCATAAAATGGCGGATGAACTTGTTGATGCTGGCGTTAAGCGGCTGAATATTTCAATTGATACGCTTGATCCGGATCGGTTTCGTGAAATTACCCGTTGGGGCGATCTTGACAATGTTCTTGAAGGTCTGGAAGCGGCAAAACGTGCCGGACTTGCGATCAAACTAAACGCGGTTGCTCTAAAAGGCGTCAATGAATTTGATCTTGGCAATATGGTGGCATGGGCTGGTGATCAAGGGTTTGACATGACCATCATTGAGGTTATGCCAATGGGTGATATCGGCAATGAAAACCGTGTTGATCAATATCTGCCGCTGTCACAAGTGCGTGCCGAATTGTCAAAACGTTTCACCTTGACCGATAATAATTTCCAAACCCCCGGGCCGGCGCGCTACGTGACGGTTGAAGAAACCGGCCGCCGTCTTGGCTTTATCACGCCGCTGACACATAATTTTTGTGAATCATGCAACCGTGTTCGAGTGACTTGTACTGGCCAGCTTTATATGTGTCTTGGTCAGGATGATAATGCTGATCTTGCCAAAGCGCTTCGTAGTGATGGCGAAAACGGGTTGCGCGATGCCATTATCGAAGCCATTGGTCGTAAACCAAAAGGGCATGATTTTGTCATTAGTCGGCGCGCGCCAAATGCGGCAGTTGCACGGCATATGAATGTAACCGGAGGCTAGGCAATGACTGAGGCGCGTCTTATCCGTCCCGGTCGGCATGGCGCCATATTCGGGTTTGCGGGCTGGTCTGGTTCAGGCAAAACCACGCTTGTTGAAAAAATCATTTCGTATATCAGCGCTAGCGGGGTTGATGTCGCC
>Ga0209307_1002542_pt1 | contig 10831 bp, 7 predicted proteins | sample COGITO_mtgs_1105_FD_185519 | JGI IMG/M metagenome (GOLD analysis project Ga0209307, IMG submission 185519) | Pelagic marine microbial communities from North Sea - COGITO_mtgs_110530 (SPAdes) (version 2) | ecosystem: Environmental > Aquatic > Marine > Epipelagic ...
ATCGATTTTATCTTCAAAAGAATTTTTAGGCTCTGAATCTTGAAGGATTGTTGGACTGTTGTTTTTTGTCCATTCAATCCATTCTAAAAAACTCAAATTCACAGGCAAAGGCTTTTTTGGAGTCTCTTCGACAACCTCAACGTTCGCGGATTTTGTGTCAACTTCACTTACATCGTCTTGACTTACTTTTTCTACTTTTTCTTTAATTTTTGCTTCAAGAATAGGTTTTGTTTTTCCCTTTTCTTGTATTGGTAAAGTCTCTGAATTTTGAGTCTTTTGGTCGGTATAAAGCCACTCGTACAGGGTGTTGCGATCTGGACTAATAACAGCTGTTTTTTTCAGAATCAAATCAAAATTGAATTTCTCTTGCTCCTTTAATGACTTTAAGTAAAGCGCATAGGCAGCCTGAAAATAAGGATAACGATAGGTGATCTTTTCTAAAGCAAGTCGTTGTTCCTCATTTAGAGCATCATAGTTTTTTGATAAGGAAGTAAATTCAGTTACAGTCATTACACTACCATTTTGCTAGCGAAGCGTTAAAAATATCCTGGGTGATACGCTCAAAAATTTCTCCGTGTGCTGTATCCTTGATGTCGTATAGTTGTTGTTCTGCAGGAAAGTCATAATAGAAAGAAAAACGCGTTTCGTAATTATCTTCTTCTTTTTTAACGTTAAAATATCGAACATTGATTGAAATGGTTAAACGGTTTTGAGCAGCTGTGTTTTGAGCAGTTGCCGACATGGGCGTAATTCCGTATTCAACAATCTCGCCTTCAAAAACAAGATCCCCATTTGTATTTGTTAGGTTGAGGTTCGTTTGATTGATTAAAATATCTTGCAAGGCAAGCGTAAAGTCTCTATCCAAACCCGGTTCAATAGTAGAGCCAGGCCTGTTTCCAGCTACGTTTTCAAAATAATTAACCTGAAAAGTTTCTGTTCCCGCAGGGATAGATGCTCCTGTAAAAGAGTAAATTCCACACGAATGAATCGCAAACCCTAGGAGTGTGATTCCTAAAACTTTAATATGATTTTTAATCTTCTGAGCCTTCATTTAAATCGTATTGTTTTATTTTCCGGTATAATGTTCGTTCTGAAATACCAAGTTCTTCTGCTGCTAATTTACGTTTTCCTTGGCTTCGTTCCAAAGCCCTTTTAATCATTTCAATTTCTTTTTGAAGAAGTGACAACGGTTCTTCTTCTGTTATTGTTTCGGCATAATCATACGAATCTTCGGGTTCCGGAACAGCTTCCTGAAATTGATTTTCAACTTGTAAAGCTTGAAGAGGTTGCTGATTTTCTTCAACAGGTTCTTTCCCGTAAATCTTGTTGATTAAGCCCTGATTTTTTTCTTGAACATCTTCGGATGTTTCTTGTTTCATCAGTTCTAATGTAAGCTTTTTGAGATCGTTCAAGTCGTTTTTCATGTCAAAAAGAACTTTGTAGAGTATCTCACGTTCCGACGCAAAGTCACCAGATCCTTTTTCACCTGATCTGATGGCAGGTAATTGAGCACCCATGTCTGGTAAATAAGACCTCAGAATTTGAGAATTTAACTCCCGTTCTTTTTCAAGAACCGAAATTTGTTCTGCTACATTTCTCAACTGTCTGATGTTACCATTCCAATTGTACTGTGCAAGAGTCAATTGGGCATCTTCTTTGAGTCGAACGGTAGGCATATGATATTTTTGAGCAAAATCTGATGCAAATTTCCTAAACAATAAGGGAATGTCTTCTTTGCGATCTCTCAACGGTGGTAAATTAATTTCAACTGTGCTGAGACGATAATACAGATCTTCACGAAATTTCCCTTTTTGAATGGCATCCCGCATTTTTACATTAGTAGCTGCCACAATACGTACGTTTGTTTTTTGGGTTTTGGAGGATCCTACTTTTAAGAATTCTCCTGTTTCCAATACGCGTAAGAGTCGTACTTGAGTGGCAAGGGGTAATTCGCCCACTTCATCTAAAAAAACAGTACCTCCATCTGCAACTTCAAAATAACCACTTCGGGTATTAGTAGCCCCAGTAAAAGCCCCTTTTTCATGACCAAAAAGCTCACTGTCAATAGTTCCCTCCGGGATTGCTCCACAGTTTACTGCAATGTACTTGGCGTGTTTTCTATGCGAATATTGATGAATTATTTTTGGGATATTTTCTTTACCAACACCACTTTCACCGGTGACTAAGACGGAGATGTCTGTTGTTGCTACGCGTACCGCTTTTTCAAGCGCTCGGTCGAGTAGTGGGTTCATCCCAATGATACCAAAGCGCTGTTTTATGGCTTGAATTGATTCCATCGATTATATAGTTTTGGAAACTCCAATAGGAGTTCCAATTAAAGTTGCAGAAGTACAATCGTTAATTTTTATATCTACAAAATCACCTACGCTATAGTTTTCTTTTGCGAACACTACAACTGTGTTTTGTGAAGTTCGCCCGCTCCATTGCAAGGCAGATTTTTTAGATTCACGTTCGATCAAAACACAAACGGTTTGATCTTTATATCCTGCCGTTCTAAAGCGACTATGAACGCGTTGCTTTTCTATAATTTCTTGAAGCCTACGCAGTTTTACTTCCTCGGAAATATCATCATCTAATTTACGTTCAGCCATTGTGCCTGGGCGTTCCGAATAAGAAAACATAAAGCCGAAATGATATTGCACATAGTCCATTAGGCTTAATGTGTCTTGATGATCTTCTTCAGTTTCTGTTGGAAATCCAGCAATAAGATCCTGAGAAATGGAGCAGGTTGGTATGAGGGTGCGAATATTATCAATCAGATCGAAATATTCTTGACGTGTATGCAGGCGATTCATTTTCTTTAAAATACGATCACTACCCGATTGGACAGGTAGGTGTATGTGCTTGCAAATATTGTCAAATGCAGCCATTGTATGAATAACATCTAAGGTAAGGTCTTGCGGATTTGATGTCGAAAAACGAATCCTCATTTTAGGATGTGCTTGGGCAACAAGCGCCAATAGTTGCGAGAAATTTATAGCAGTCTTCTGTTGAAGTTCGGTTGCTTTATCAAAATCTTTTTTAAGACCACCCCCATACCATAAGTAACTATCAACGTTTTGACCTAAAAGAGTAATCTCTTTAAATCCTTTTGATGCTAAATCATGAACCTCTTCTAAAACACTTTTTGGATCACGACTTCGTTCCCTTCCTCTGGTAAAAGGAACTACACAGAAGGTGCACATATTGTCACATCCTCGTGTGATTGAAACATAGGCACTTACTCCATTCGATTGAAGGCGCACGGGAGCAATATCGCCATAGGTTTCTTCTTTAGATAGAATGACGTTAACAGCATTTCTTCCACTTTCTATTTCTTGTAGGAGGTTGGGAAGATCTTTATAGGCGTCGGGTCCGACGACCATATCAACGATTTTTTCTTCTTCTAGAAATTTATGTTTAAGGCGTTCTGCCATGCAGCCTAAAACACCAACTTTCATCTTAGGGTTAATACGCTTTACGGCATTGAATTTTTCTAAGCGTTTACGAACGGTTTGTTCTGCCTTATCTCGGATAGAACAGGTATTGATCAAAACAAGGTCAGCTTCTTTCATTTCCGTAGTCGTTTCAAACCCTTCTGTTGATAAAATAGAAGCAACTACTTCGCTATCAGCAAAATTCATTTGACATCCGTAGGATTCTATATACAGTTTGCTTGAAGCAGTATTCTTTGATTTTAGTTTTTTAGATAAAGGCTCCCCATTAAAATCATTTGGATTTTTATCAAGAGTAGCATGAAGTGCTTTGTGGTCGCTCATATTTATATTAAAGAGTAGATTCTAAGCTTAAATAATTAGAATCTACATTCTGTTTGTAAAATTACAAAAATTGTTCCATAATGTCATCTTGTCAGGTTACTTCGTTTTTAATCCTTTCTTTAGTGTGTATTCAGACCAATCGAACCTATTTAGTAGTGTCTTTTTGGAGTGTATTTAAATTTTAGTTTCCTTATAAGTTTGAGACCTAAGAAAAAACCAATTACTTTTGTCAGCAGAAAAGAGCAGATATGGCAAAGAATTTGGTTATTGTTGAGTCCCCGGCTAAGGCTAAAACTATCGAAAAGTTTTTAGGAAAAGATTTTAAAGTTGCCTCAAGTTTTGGGCATATTGCTGATCTGCCTTCCAAGGAGTTAGGTGTTGATGTTGATGGAGATTTTTCCCCAAAATACATTGTCTCCGATGATAAAAAGAAAGTCGTTGCTGAACTGAAATCACTAGCTAAGAAAGCTGAAATGGTTTGGCTAGCAAGTGATGAAGATCGAGAGGGTGAAGCCATTGCATGGCACTTAGCACAGACTTTGAAATTAGAAGAAAGCAATACCAAACGTATTGTTTTTCACGAAATAACCAAGAATGCTATCATAAAAGCGATTGAAAATCCACGAGAAATTGATTACAATCTAGTCAACGCGCAACAAGCTCGGAGAGTATTGGATCGTTTGGTTGGGTACGAATTGTCTCCAGTGCTTTGGCGAAAAGTAAAAGGTGGTCTTTCTGCTGGAAGAGTACAATCGGTTTCTGTACGTTTAATTGTTGAACGCGAACGCGAAATCAAAGCATTCTCTGGGCAATCGATGTATAAAACACAAGCAGATTTTTTGTCTTCTCAAGGGAAAACAATCAAAGCAAATTTGAACACTACCTTTGATCAACCCGACGAAGTACAAGATTTTCTTTTGGAAAATGTGAATGCACAATTTTCAATTGCATCCAAAGAAACGAAACCAGCCAAGAAGAGTCCAACTGCACCTTTCACAACCTCTACACTACAACAAGAAGCCTCTCGTAAATTATATTTTTCTGTAAGCAAGACCATGACCATGGCACAGCGTTTATACGAAGCTGGTTTGATTACGTATATGAGAACCGATAGTATGAATCTTTCTAAGGAAGCTCAGACTGCTGTTCTTTCCACAATTGAAAAAAATTATGGGGAAGAATACGCACAAGCACGAACCTTTAAAACAAAGAGTAAAGGGGCTCAAGAAGCTCACGAAGCTATTCGTCCTACGGATGTAACAAAAGCTAAAATTGAAGGCGATTATGATCAAATGCGCCTATATGAGTTGATTTGGAAAAGGACAGTTGCATCTCAAATGAGTGACGCACAATTGGAGCGAACACAACTTAAAATTCAAGCTTCAACACACAAAGAAATTTTCACCGCCAAAGGAGAAGTGATCAAGTTTGAAGGCTTTTTGAAAGTATACCTAGAAGGTGTAGATGATGACGAAGAAGAAGCAGAAGGCATGTTGCCAGCTGTGAATCAAGGTGATCTAGTTGATTTAAAGTCGCTGGTATCTACGCAACGATTCTCAAGACCTCCTTATCGCTATTCAGAAGCAGCCTTAGTTAAAAAATTAGAAGAATTAGGAATAGGACGTCCTTCTACTTATGCTCCAACAATTTCAACGGTTCAAAACCGCGGATATGTTGCTAAAGGCGTAATTGAAGGTGCAGAACGAAACTACCATCAGTTGTCATTAAATAAAGATGAGGTTGAGGTCAAACTTTTGACTGAAATGGTAGGCTCCGACAAAGGGAAACTAGTGCCTACCGATATTGGAATGATTGTGAATGACTTTTTGGTGAATAATTTTAAAGGAATTTTAGACTATAGTTTTACAGCTCAAGTTGAAAAAGATTTTGACGAAATAGCTGAAGGAAACGAAGATTGGATAAAAATGATCAAAGGTTTTTATGGAGATTTCCATAATACGGTAAACTTTGTTCAAGAAAATGCAGAACGCGAATCTGGCGAACGAAGTCTTGGTACAGATCCAAAGTCGGGAAGAGAAGTGAAAGTGCGTTTAGGGAAATTCGGTCCCATAGCACAAATTGGAAATGCTGATGATGAAGAAAAGCCAGTTTTTGCAAGTTTAACAACCGAACAACAGCTAGACACCATTACTTTTGAGGAAGCGATGGAATTATTCCAATTGCCTAAAAGTCTGGAAGATTACGAAGGACAACCTGTTACCATCAACAATGGTCGTTTTGGTCCTTATGTCAAGTTTGGCGAAGTGTTTGTTTCGCTTCCAAAAGGAACCAATCCGATGGAAGTAGACGATGCAATGGCAATTGAGCTTATTGAAGAAAAGAAGAAAGCTGACGCCCCTATATATACATACAAAGAGTTACCTGTGACAAAAGGGAGTGGTCGCTTTGGACCTTTCATCAAGTGGAGCGGAATGTTCATCAATGTAAACAAGAAGTACGATTTTGATGCCTTAAGTAATGAGGATATTGAAACGTTGATTGATGATAAAATTCAAAAAGAAATTGATAAGGTTATTCATGATTGGAAAGACGAAGGAATCCGCGTAGAGAAAGCTCGATGGGGAAGATCCAACATCATCCAAGGGAAGTTGAAAATTGAATTATCGAAAGACATTGACCCAACCAAGATTACTCTAGAAGAGGCTATTAAGCGTATTGAAGCGAAAAAGCCAGCTAAGAAAAAAGCAAAATCAAAAGCCAAAGCTAAAGCGAACCCAAAAGCCAAAGCCAAAGCAAAGCCAAAGACAACCAAAAAGAAATAAGAAGATGAGTCTGGATATCTTTGAACCTGTTGATGAAGCTGTTTTTGGTGTTTCGGTGTTATTGCCGAAACAGGTTTTGGGTAAAAAAATAAAAGTACATACCAAGAGTCAAGGCCTTCCAGAACTTACTGATGTAAAAATTGCACTTTTTGGAGTCAACGAAAATCGAAATGGGTTTTTTACTTCCACAGCTTACGAAATGGGCGAATTCCGAAGACAATTTTATCAATTGTATCCCGGTAATTGGAGTGTTGAAGCTGCTGATTTAGGAGATTTGCCAAATGGAGACACTCCAGAAGATAGTTACTTTGCAATAAAAGAGGCGTGTATAACCCTGAAGCAGATGGATATTATTCCAATCATAATTGGAGGGACACAAGATTTAACTGTTGCAGCGTATCGTTCTTTTGAAAATGCCAAACAATGGGTGAATATGGTTTCCATAGATAACCGTTTCGACTTTTCACAGGATGAGGATCTGATTTCTGGAAAATCCTACATGAGTAAAATTATTATGGAGAATCCAAGTTATTTGTATAATTACACCAATATTGGATATCAATCATATCTTATTGCTCAGGAAGAATTGGATCTGATGGAAAAACTTTTTTTTGAATCGATTCGCTTAGGAAGTGTACTCGATAATAATCAGGTTACCGAACCAGCTTTTAGAGAAGCAGACATTGCAAGCTTTGATATGAAAAGTCTTCGGAGTTCTTCTGATGGAACCTATGTGCATGGAGCGCCAAACGGAATTGATAGTCGAACGATTTGTGCCTTATCTCGATACGCTGGAATCAGTGACCGCCTGAGTTTAGCAGGTTTTTTTGACCTTCCAAACAACATGCTTTTTCATAAGTTATTAGCTCAAGTTATTTGGTATTTTATTGAAGGAGTGAATTGCCGATTTGGGGAATATCCGGTAAATACAAGCCAGAATTTTAAACGGTATACGGTTGCAATGTCGGACCGAGAAATGATATTCCATCAGAGCGAAAAAAGTGGAAGATGGTGGATAGAATTACAAAATGAAAACTATTTAGATAATAAATCAAAAAGTAAGACGTTATTATCATGCATGCATCAGGATTATGTAGATGCTTGCAACGATATTTTACCAGACAGATGGTGGAAAGCCACAAAAAGAGGATGAATGATTGAATCTTTTTTTTTATCTTGAGACGGTAAAACTATATTGAAGAAATTGAAAAGCCCTTAAAAGAGCAAAATCTTTTATGAAAAAAATATTTGTTTTATTTGCCACCGTACTACTCCTTATTGGATGTGGTAATAAGAGGGGTGAATTAGTCGGAGTTAAACAGAAGAAATGGTTTCCTGAAAAGCCTTATGGGATGACTCTTGTAGAGGGTGGAGCCTACATCATGGGAAAAGCCGATGACGATATGGCTCAATTGCAAAATGCACAAGCCAAAACTGTTACTGTTCGTTCCTTCTACATGGACGAAACAGAAATCACAAATAGTGAATATAGACAATTTGTGTACTGGGTTCGTGATTCAATTGCTCTAGCAATGCTTGCTAGGAAAGCTGACGAACTGGATTTAGGAGAAGAAGCCGGTGATGGTATTGGTGAATTTGCTTTTGCTGATGCAGATACTGCTGACCTTACTGAATTTCAGAAATACATGAAAGCGAACTATTACGATCTTAGCGAAGATTTGTATGCTGGTCGCCCGCTCAACTGGGATAATGATATCGCATGGACACCAGAAGATTATGTAGACCAAGCTTATGTTGAGGTCATGGATAGTCTTTACTTACCACCAGAAGTTTGGTATAATGGCGAAATGAAACTCGATGTAAACAAATTGAAATACAAATACTCGTGGTTTGATGCTGAAGCCGCTGCTTTGGAACGAAAAAGAAACCCATCTGCACGCGATCGTTTACCTTTTATCAAAAAAGAAGAGGTTGAAATTTATCCAGATACAACCGTATGGATTAAGGATTTTAATTATTCTTATAACGAACCCATGCACAACGACTATTTCTCACATCCGGCTTATCAAGACTATCCGGTAGTTGGAATATCTTGGAGTCAGGCAGTAGCATTTTGTAGATGGAGAACGAGTTATAAAAATTCCTACCAAAAGAAAAATAATAAGCCACTTGTCAATTACTTTAGATTGCCAACAGAAGCAGAATGGGAATATGCGGCACGAGGAGGAATTCCTTCAGGTATTTACCCATGGGGATCGCCTTATTTGTTGAATGACCGAGGTTGCTTCTTAGCTAATTTTAAGCCTTTGCGAGGAGATTATTCCTCAGATCAAGCGATGTATACGGTTGAAGCCCGATCGTATTTAGCCAATGATTATAATTTATATAACATGGCAGGTAATGTTGCTGAGTGGACAGGATCATCATACGATCCGGGAGCATACGAATACGTATCGTCTTTGAATCCAAACATTTCACTCGCTTCAGAGAAAAGAAAAGTAATTCGAGGTGGTTCATGGAAAGACGTTGCTTACTTCTTGAGAGTAAGTTCTAGAGATTTTGAATATGCTGACACAGCAAGAAGTTATATAGGATTTAGGACCGTACAAGATTATTTGGGTTCTGAAAAAGTAAAAATTAAATAGAAATAATTATCTTTAACCCATACTAATTTATTTAAAATATGGACGCGAAACAGTTAAAAGGAAGATTAAGAAGAAAGATTATCATGCACATGTTATTCCAAATTGGGGGAGCAGTGGTAATTGTTGGAGCATTATTTAAAATTCTTCACTTGGAGATAGGACCCATCACAGGGGGTGTAGTACTAGGCTTAGGTCTAGGTACAGAAGCAATTATTTTCTTAGTAGGGGGACTAATGTTAGATGACGCTCGTGAAGAGCACACTGCATTTGTTGAACATCAAGAAGAAAAGTCTGGTCATGGTGCAAAAGCATCTGCATCTGAAGAAGGCTTATCGGGCAAAATTGATGCTATACTTCAAGAAGCAAAACTAGATGTAAATCTAGTTGATGGTTTAACAACAAGTATCAAGAATCTTGAGGCATCTGCAAAAGCACTTGCACCAGCCGCTGATGCAATTTCTTCTTCAAATAATTATTCAGATCAGTTAGCTAAAGCTGCTACTCAATTAGAAGCTTTAAATCAATTATACAGTTCTCAAGTTGCTGACGCAAATTCTCAGACTTCTTACAACGAGCAAGTAGCTGAAAACACCCAGCAATTCAAAGCTCAGATGGAGGCTATGTCTGCAAACTTAGCTTCACTTAATCAAGTTTATGGCGGAATGCTTTCTGCAATGAACAAAAACTAAGAAGCATGGCTGGAGCAAATGAAACCCCACGTAATAAACTTATTGCGTTGATGTACTTAGTGTTTATTACCATGTTGGCATTGAATGTTAGTAAAGAGGTTTTGGACGGATTTGGACAAATGTTCAAGAAAATTCAGAGCGCAAATGAACGAGTAAATTCAGGTAATGAAATTTACTATCAGAAAATCGCTGTTAATTCTGAAGAAAAAGAAGGCAAGTGGATTGGTCACGACCGAACTGCTAAGGAGATTAGAAAAGAATCGACCGCTTTTTTTGACAAAATTCAGGAAATTAAAACTACGATTACCGCAGACCGAATGGCAGATGATCCTGAGTTAAATAAATATTCTGAAATGGATAAAGGCGAACAATTAGATTTGATCTTTTTTGGAGCCAGTGGTTTATCTGAAGCAGGTAAAGAGTTCGTTGAACAAATGAATAATTATAAAATGCGTGTAATTCAAGTTTTTGCAAGTCAATACCCCCAGTATACGGAATTGGTAGAAGAACGCTTTTACGCTGGTGACTTCGATGGAAATATAGTCAATGCAGATGGCCAACCACAACCCTGGTTGTCGTATAATTTTGAAGGTTTTCCGCTTATTTCATCTTTAGCAAAACTAACGATGATGCAAAATGATATTCGACTAACGGAGAGTGATGTTTTAAATGCATTGTTAGGGAAAGAGCTTGAAGCCGGTAGTAAGGTTACTAAAGACAATTACATTACTCTTCTAAAAACAGAAAAAGGCGCTTATTATCAAGGCGAAACTTTTGATGGAAGTGTTCTTTTGGGTAGAAAAGGTGGTGCACAAAATCCAAATGAAGTACGTATTTCTTTAGATGGAAAAGTATTGTCTGAATCTCAGTATGAATTGATTCCTGGTGGAATTAAACTTAATGTTAATGCTGGACGTCCAGGAGATCATAAAATATCTGGAGATTTAGTTTTCAAAAACAACGGTATAGAATCT
>Ga0209307_1002545_pt1 | contig 10823 bp, 10 predicted proteins | sample COGITO_mtgs_1105_FD_185519 | JGI IMG/M metagenome (GOLD analysis project Ga0209307, IMG submission 185519) | Pelagic marine microbial communities from North Sea - COGITO_mtgs_110530 (SPAdes) (version 2) | ecosystem: Environmental > Aquatic > Marine > Epipelagic ...
CGCGTTCCGCAGTCGTCCAGCTCGCCGGAGGCAGCGATCTGATCTGGTTACGCTTGCGCATATCAAGGAACAGTCGCGTCTCAGTCTGGGCAGCTATGGCAGGCCACGGATAACAGAAGAGCTGAAAGAAATTGGCTTGGATGTCGGTCACCGCCGCGTGGGCCGGTTGATGCGTCAGAACGGCATATCCGTGGTTAGAACGCGCAAACACAAGGCGACAACCATTGCCCGGCAGGCGATTGCAAAGCAATCTGCCGAGAGGGGGACAGCAATCATAAGTTCAACATTGCGCCAAACCTGCTGGATCGTAACTTCACAGCGGATAAACCAAACCAGAAATGGGCCGGTGACATCACTTATATTTGGACGCGCGAAGGATGGCTGTATCTCGCTGTAATACTGGAGCTGCATTCTAGGCGTGTAATCGGTTGGGCGGTGAGCAACAGGATGAAGCGGGACCTGGCGATCCGGGCATTAAACATGGCCATAGCCTTCCGATCGCCGTCAAAGGGCTGCATCCATCACACGGATCGCGGGTCGCAATATTGTTCGCACGACTATCAGAAAATCCTGCGGCAGCACGGCTTCAAAGTGTCCATGAGTGGCAAAGGAAATTGTTATGATAACGCAGCCGTCGAGACATTCTTCAAAACCATCAAAGCGGAATTGATCTGGCGCGATACATGGGAAACCCGACGAAAGGCGGAGATGGCCATATTTGAATACATCAACGGCTTCTACAACCCGCGCCGCCGTCACTCAGCATTGGGCTGGAAAAGCCCCGTCGCTTTCGAAAGGAAAGTGGCTTAAACGAGCATTTGGGGCGGCACTAAAACGCGACAGGTCCATTCCGCACTTAGTCTAATGTAATGCGCCCGCCACACCATCATTTCACTGGCAAATACGCCTTCAGCTTTGCTAGCGTACTAACTGGGTCTGCAAGCAGATCTGATAGCGGTATGCCACGCTCCTCCAATTCCTTCATAGCAAGATAAAACTTGTTAGCGAGTACAGCGCGAATGGAGTGGCTGTGTTCTCAAAACACCCTTTTGTATTGGTCTGACGGATATGTATCCAAGCCAGCGGGATAGTTTCAACTGAGATCAAGCACTGGTACTGCGTTGAGCAATCGCTGTGTATAATCGTGAACGGGCGCTTTATAAATTTTTTCCGCTGGACCGAGTTCAACAATCTTTCCGAGATACATTACGGCCACGCGATCACTCAGGTGACGCACAACAGACAAGTCATGGCTAATGAAAACCATTGTAAGGCTAAGACCCTTTTGCAACTCGAGGAAGAGATTTATGATTTGGGCCTGAATTGAAACGTCCAGAGAGGCGACAGGCTCGTCACAAATGAGAACATCAGGTTGCATTGCCAAGGCGCGGGCAATAGCGACGCGCTGCCGTTGACCACCAGAGAACTGGTGGGGGTAACGGTCTGCCCATTCCGGCTCAAGCCCTACCCTCTCAAACCAACGCTTCACATAATCAGAGACCTCAAAAGGTTTTACCAGATTGTGCGCCAGTGCTCCCTCTGAAACGGCGTGCCCCACTTTCATTCTAGGGTTTAAACTTGCGAAAGGGTCTTGAAAAATCGTCTGGATGCGTAGCGTGGATTTCTTACCTGCCTGCATGACCGGTGCATCGTCCAAAAAGATTTGTCCACTAGTTGGTGGCAGAATCCCAGCCATCAATTTGCCAAGTGTCGACTTTCCACTGCCGCTCTCACCTACCAGCCCTAATGTCTCACCGCGCGCCACGCGCAAAGTTACATCGTTGACCGCATGCGTACTTCTCCTGCGGACCCCCGCACCAACGAGCTCGGCAATTCTCTCACCTAGCGAGATATTGGGTGAAAAAACTCGGTTCACATTGTTCAGCGAAAGAAAGTCTCCTTTGTCAGGAGGCTGTACAGTTTCAGGACCATTTATCGCAGAGCGCAAAGTCCCGCCGTGAGCCAGCAACTGTCCAGGTTCGGTATTGGCTGGCAGCGCTGCAAGCAGATTTGCGGTATACACGTGTCCGGGATTGCGCAGGATGTCAAATGTCGGTCCTGTCTCTATAATTTCACCGCGATACATAACAGCAATGCGAGCGGCAAGTGATGCAACGACCGCAAGATCATGACTGATCCAGATCAGAGCTGTTTCCGTTTCCCGCACCAAATCCCGCATTTCAGTTAGGATTTGCGCTTGTATCGAGACATCCAGCGCAGTTGTAGGCTCGTCAGCAATTATGACGGACGGGTTATGTAGCAAGGCGATCGCGATCGCAACGCGCTGACGCATGCCCCCCGAGTATTCATGTGGATACGCCTTCAGACCTGCCTCCGGATCTGTGATGCCAACTTTTCTCAAAAGGTCGATGCATCTTGTGTTGGCGTCCTGCATTGACCTCTTTTCGTGGGCAAAGAGGGCCATGCGCATCTGATCGCCTATGCTGAGCATGGGGTTCAAGGTCGCAATCGGATCCTGGAATATCATTGATATCTCGCGTCCACGTCGCTCACGCAGTTCTGGTTCAGGCAAGCCTATTAGTTCCTTGCCATTTAATTTCACAGATCCCGAGACTATCTGACCCGGTGCGTCCACCAGCCCGAGAAGCGACAGGCCAGTGACTGATTTGCCTGAGCCGCTTTCTCCCACAAGACCAAGCACTTCGCCCGCCTGAAGCGAGAAACTAACATTACGGACAGCAGGAACCTCGCCTTGTCGAGTAAAGAAGTGGGTGTTTAGACCCCGAACCTCAAGAACTGGTGTGCTCATTTGCGTAGCCTTGGATTGAACTGATCGCGCACCTGATCACCAACAATGTTTATAGCCACGATCAGGATGATTAGGGCCACACCCGGGTAGACAGATATCCAGTAGCGCCCGCTCATCATGTAAGGAAACCCGTTTGAGATCAGCATGCCCAGAGAGGGTTCTGTAACGGGCAGGCCAAGACCAAGAAAGCTTAAAGTGGCCTCTAATGAAATGGAATTGGCTATCTGGACGGTTGCAACCACGATTAGTGGTGGGGTACAATTGGGCAGGAGATGCCGCCAGACTACCAAGCGTCCGCTGAGTGGTGTGGCCAGAGCTGCCTCAATATAATCTTTACCGCGTTCGGCCTTAGCAGCACCATAGGCAGTGCGCGCGAAATAGGCGTATTGTGCGGCAACTAACGCGCCTATCAATTGTACCTTACCTTGACCTAATAGAGCGACGATCACTAGCGCTAGCAGAATCGCCGGGAAAGATAGTTGAAGATCGACGAGTCGCATAATCAGCGCCTCGACCCGCCCACCGAGATATGCAGCCGCAATACCAAGTGCAGTGCCAATTGTGAGGGAAACAAACCCAGCAGCGAGGCCGATTTGAATGGAAATGCGCAGGCCATAGAAGATTGCAGACAACAGGTCGCGCCCCTGTGGGTCCGTACCTAGCACGTGTGTGTAGCCGCCCGATCCGACAAATCCTGGGGGGCGGCGGCTGTCCATCAAGGAGAGGTTTGCCAAATCGTAGGGGTTTTGTGGAGAGATTAGGGAGGCGAAGAGCGCCAGAAAAATCATCAAGATCACGACAACAAGGGCGAACAAGGCGACCTTGTTATCCCGAAACTCGGCCCAGAAAAGACGCAAACCGCTGCTTTGAGTGCTCATGCCGCACTCTCCTGACGCACACGGGGATCGATAAGGGCAAATACCAGATCAATGATGAAGTTGATGGTAACAAACAGGAAAGCCACAAGGATCAGGTAAGCCACCATTACGGGTCGATCTAGCACACCAATGCTGTCGATGATTAGTTTACCAACACCTGGCCAAGAAAAAATTGTTTCCGTCACAACGGCGAAAGCAAGTGTTGACCCTAGCTCTAGCCCGAAAACGGTGATGATCGGGATTGAGATTAGTTTCAGCAAATGCCGCCTAATAATCGTACCTTCCGAAAGGCCAGCCGCGCGTGCGAATTTGATAGTGTCGGTAAGCATAATCTCGCGCGTACCAGCACGGGCAAGGCGGATCATCATGGCCAATTTGAATAAAGCCAGATTTATAGCAGGCAACACAATATGTGATAGTCCGTTTAGTGTTGGGAATGACCACGCCACACCCCAAATCTCTACTGTGTCACCGCGTCCACCAGCGGGCAGCCAACCAAGGTTGACGGCGAAGAAGAGGATTAGAATTAGACCAACCCAAAACGATGGCACCGAAAACCCAAGAACAGAGACAGCCATGATAGTTTTGGAAATCCAGCTGTCAGGACGGTATCCTGCGTAGATACCGAGGGTGACGCCCAACGCGGTTGCCGAAAAGACAGAAATTAAAACTAACTCAAGTGTTGCAGGCAGACGACCACCAATAAGTTCGAGCACCGGAATATTATAGACAAATGAACGCCCTAGATCGCCTTGCAACAGGTTTTTCATGAAAATAAAATATTGCTCAAACAGGGGGCGGTCTAAGCCTAGACGACGGATCACTTCTTCACGGATGTCTTGTGTAGCCTCAGGTGGAAGCACGATATCAATGGGATTGCCAATGGCATAGACGCCACAAAAGACAATTATTGACATCACCGTCATAACCGCCAAGGCCTGCAAAAAACGTTGAATGACAAAGCCAAGCATAAACTATCCTGTTTAGGCAAAGAAAAAGCCGGGCAGCGTGATAGCCACCCGGCCTTTACGCGTCGTTATGTTATCATGACGCAGGTTTAATGAAGAACGCAAGTGTGTCTTCGTCAAAGCGCGGCGTGAAGTCGAGCATGCCTGCTTTGGCACCCCAAACGGTTTGAAGCTGTACGAGAGAGATGTAAGCTTTGTCCGCCATCACCTTTGCCATCGCCTCTTCATAGGTTGCGCGGCGCTCATCTGGATCCATCATCTTGGCTCCGGTTTGCAGCAGTCTGTCTACTTCTTCATTGTGGTATTCGATGCGATTATAGGCACCTAACTTCACGTCTGGATTATTAGAGTGAGCAAGGCCACCCAGGGTGTAAGACGCTTCACCCGTCAACGTGCCCCAGCCGTTCATGAACATTGAATATTCCAAGCGTGCTTGAGCTGGGAAATATACCGTTTTAGAAATCGCGTTTACATTTGTTTTGATACCTACTTGGGTTAGCATTTGGCCCAAGCCCTGACAGATCGCACCATCCCCGGGCAGGCGATCCGCCGTGCAATAAAGATCCACCTCAAAGCCATTTGGGTAACCTGCATCGGCCAACAATGCTTTTGCTTTGGCAGGATCATACTCAGGCATTGGTATGCTTTCGTTTGAGCCAAAGAACCCCGGAGGCATCATCTGGTTGGCCGGTCTACCCAAACCCTCCAACACGATGTCTACCATGGTCTGGCGGTCTATCGCATGATCCACTGCCTGACGTACTTTCAGATCACGAAATGGGTTGGCGTCCAGATCAGAGCCGTCATTAGCGCGTACCAATGGCGTGTCTTCGCGCTGATCCAGTTGCAGATTCATGATGTAGACACTGTCGCCTTTGACATTATCGATCGCTGCGTCCCGCTCAAGCGCGAGGTAATCGACGGAGGATACGTAGTTGATCACATCAACTTGTCCCGCTTTCAGCGCTGCAAGACGAGAGCTGTCGTTGGGAATTTCCTTGCGAGTAACGGTTTCCCAAGCCCCCATACCGCGCCAATAGTCGTCGTTGCGCGCCAGAACCAGATCACCTTTAGGTTCCCAACTGACGTACTTATAGGGGCCGGTACCAATTGTTGCGGTACCTGAATTGAATCCCTCGGCGGCTGTCTCAGGGGTTGAATAGTTCGCTGCCGCCTCAGATGAGACGATAAACAAACGGATGAAATCATTGGGCAGCGTCGCAGCCTGACCGTCCGTGTTAATATGGATAGTGTGGGAATCAATGATATCAACACTAGCCACTCGGCGTACATAGATTGCCGTGGTTGTTGGGCCCGTGACAACCGGAATACGCTCAATCGAGAATTTCACATCCTGAGCGTCAAAGTCAGACCCATCGTGGAATTTCACCCCTTGGCGAAGTTTGAACTCCCATGTATCATTGTCCACAGGGGCCCAGCTGGTCGCAAGACCAGGCTCAATTTGCAAGTCGGTACCCGACCAAACTAGCGTGTCAAAGATATGTTTGGCGGCCTCTGCGTGTGGCCCAAGGGCCGAAAAGTGTGGATCCATGGATTCTGGTCCGCCGCGCACTCCCATCGTCAGACTTTGCGCCGTTGCCATGCCGACAACACTCAACCCGAGCGCAAAAGCCAAAGGCGCAAGAAATTTCTGGTTTTTCATAATTTTCCCTTCCCGTTGGCGGAGGAGGCTTCCTCCATCTATTATTCAGCATAATTTTAGTTCAATTTGGAACTTGCCATGTCAACTTGTGCTGAGATAGTGTAACAGTCAAGTACAATTTGGAACTCATACGACACAGCTAAAGGAAAAAGATTTATATGTCGGGTTCACAGATCGCTCATAATCCAGAGCGCCCCAAACTTGAAAAAGGCGTCAATCCTGACATGTTGCAGGCTAAGTTGTGGGCTAACCCTTGTCCCTTTGCGTTTCGGATCAATTACCTGGCCTTGCTCTACAATACTCCGCTATATGACTGGATACAAAACGACTACGGCCTGTTGAGACCAGAGTATGTGGTGTTGTATTCCTTAGCTCTTGTCGAAGGGGGCAGTGCGCGCGACATATCGCACACGTCAGGATTTCCAAAGAATACGCTGAGCCGTGCAATCAAACGGCTGGAACTAATGGGCCTGATCGAAGCACGCAATAAAGTTCCCGGTAGTGGGCGGCGGCAGGCCTTACGTTTGTCTGCAAAAGGTTGGTCGATAATCGATGAAACCCGGCCCGTGTTTGAGGCGCAAGAAAATCGGATGTTGGAAACACTGTCGGATGGGGAGCGCCAAATATTGTCTGAATTGATGTCTAAAGTGGTGATTGCAGCGCAGGACTGGTCGGGGGAGCTTCCGTCAGGTGCTATGCCGGATGGAAATGCACAAAATGAGGGAATGGCGGAATGAAAATTGCAGAAATGAATTGGAGCGACGTGGAGGAGGCCACCCTACGAGATCCACGTTGTATTCTGCCCATTGGCTCTACTGAACAGCATGCACAACTATCGCTTTGCGTAGATATGATTTTGGCTGAAACAGTCGCTGCGGAGGCCGCAGAGCCATTGAATATTCCAGTTTTTCCCGTGATGCCTTTTGGCCTAGCTCCCTATTTCAATGCTTATCCCGGCACGGTTTGCCTACGGGTCGAAACCTTGATGGCGGTCATACGTGATATTGTGGCCTCGGTACGGCGCGCAGGGTTTCGCCAAATCTTGATTGTGAATGGCCATGGCGGCAACAACCCAGTTGGTGCTTTGGCACAGGAACTAATGGCTGAATATGACGATACATCAATCAAGTTCCACAATTGGTGGAACGCGCCGCAGACCTGGGCCAAAATTCAATCTATTGATGCGAGTGGCTCGCATGCCAACTGGATGGAAAATTTCCCGTGGACGCGATTAGCACATGCCCCGGCGCCAAAGGGTGAAAAGCCTTGCGTTGATATGGAGATGATGCGCGCCTCTTCACCCGCTCAGGTCCGCAATTTTTTGGGAGATGGTTCGTTTGGCGGGCCGTGGCAGCGCCCAGATGAAGAAATGCTGGCGATCTGGGACGTCGGTGTCGCAGAAACCCGCGCTGCACTGGAAGGGCCATGGCCCACTGCGCAAAATGCCTGAGCCCATTCTGATATGGGGTGCCGGTGCCATTGGCGGCATCCTTGGCGCTTTTTGGGCGCGCGCCGGTGTGCCGGTACAAATGGTCGATATCGTGGCAGAGCATGCTGAAGCGTGTACGACCAATGGCCTCATGATAGAAGGGCCGGTCGAACAATTTACTCAGGTAGTACCCTGCGTAACACCTGACCGGCTGAGTGGCACGTATGCGAGGGTAGTTCTGGCGGTCAAAGCGCAAGCGACGCCTCAAGCAATGGGGCAACTCTTGCCGCATCTAGCGCTGGATGGATTTGTTCTGTCGGCACAGAATGGGCTAAACGAGCGAGTGATCGCTGACCGAGCAGGTGCTGAGCGCACGATGGGCGCCTTCGTGAATTATGGTGCTGACTGGATAGGCCCAGGCCGTATACTATTTGGCAATCGGGGTGCAGTAGTTTTAGGTGAGATTGACGGTAGCCAGACTGCGCGCACCCGCGAGATGCATGCGCTTTTGCAGATATTCGAGCCTGACGCCGTGCTGACTCAAGACATCTGGGCGTACCTCTGGGGCAAGCTCGGCTATGGTGCAATGTTGTTTGCCACGGCGCTCACGCCTGATAGTATGACCACGAATTTCGCCGACCCTGCGCGTGGCCCAGCACTAATGGGACTGGCGCGAGAAGTGATCCGCACTGCAATGGCTGAAGGTGTTGACCCTAGACCGTTTAATGGATTTGAGCCTGCTGCCTTTCTGCCAGGAGCTTCTGATATGGACGCGCTACGCAGTCTTGCTGATTTGGCCGAATTCAATTCCAAAACTGCAAAAACCCACACCGGCATCTACCGCGATCTGGCCGTGCGCAAACGTAAAACCGAAGTTGACCCACAAGTCGGCGCTGTGGCTGAGATTGCGGCAATGCGGGGTATTCCAACCCCATTGCTAGACCGCTTGGTTGCCCTGATTCATGACATCGAAGATGGCCGCCGCGAAATGTCACTAGAGACGTTTCACGAACTGACCAAGGTGATCCAATGAAGGCGCGAATTGCTTTGGTGACCGGTGTCGTCGGAGGTATTGGCGCGGCCATTGCGGCGCGGCTTGCAACTGAGGGCGCGCACGTTCTTGTCAGTGATTTGCCCGGTGATGCATTGGTGGATGCGGCTCGTCGGTTGGGATTGCCTGCGCTCGCGGCGGATCTTGGCCATCTGGAATCCGTGACGGACATGATTGCAAAACTGATCGCAGATCATGGCGCGCCAGACATCTTGGTCAACGCCGCAGGCGGTGTGTGTGGACAAGTCGGAACACCCTTGGAAGATATCAAGCCCGAGGCGTGGCACAAGATTTTTGCAGCGAATGTTGATGCGACGCTTTACCTGTCGCAAGCGCTGGTGCCAGCCATGAAACAGTCGGGCTGGGGGCGGATCGTTACCATCAGTTCTGGGGCTGGTTTAAGGCCCAGCCTGACGGGCATTCACGCCTATACGGCAGCAAAACATGCGCTGGTCGGCTTGACGAAACAGTTGAGCCTAGAGCTGGCCCCGCATGGCATCACGGTCAATTCCATCGCGCCCGGATTTGTGCTGTCCAACCCGACCACCAAGCGCCAATGGGCCGCTTACGGAGCGGAGGGGCAAGCCCAGCTTGTCAGCCGCATTCACACGCGGCGTTTGGGTCAGCCAGAGGATATTGCGGCGGCCACTGTATTTCTCACGTCAGAGGAAGCAAGCTGGATCACTGCACAAATCCTCAGCGTCGACGGTGGCATCACCTGAAGGAAATCCTATGAGCGACCCAGTTCTTGCACATGCCCTCAATCACGAACCACAACTGATCGAAGGATTGAAAGCCCTCGTAGCCTGCTCGTCTGTCGGGGCCGACCCTGCCATGGCGGCGGGGATGGAAGAGGCGCGCCAACTGATCGAAGCGCGCCTTGACGCGATGGGCTTTATGAATCGCAAACGTCTGACGCCTGCCGACGGCAGTGGCCAACCCGCGCTTTATGCAGAACGCCTGGATGCGCCTAAGGCACCAACAATCCTGATCTATGCGCATTATGACGTACAACCGTCGGACCCGCTGGACAAGTGGGAGACACCGCCATTTGATGCGACCGAGCGCGATGGCAGGCTCTACGGGCGCGGTGTCTCGGATGATAAGGGACCAATGATGATCGCGCTCGACACATTGGCCGCATTTGTCGCTGTTGAAGGCCAGTTGCCCATCAATGTAAAGCTGCTGATTGAAGGTGAAGAGGAAACCGGGTCGCGTTCCTTGCCAGAAATATTGCAAACCCATCGAAACTTGCTTGCCGCGGACGCCGTATTGTCCGCAGATGGCGCGCGGTGGCGGCCTGATCTTGTGGCGCTGAATGTCGGGTCGCGGGGCAATGCAGGGTTTGAACTGCGTGTTCAGACCGCGTCACAAGACCTGCATTCTGGTCGCTATGGTGGGATTGTCGCCAACCCGCTGCATGTTCTCTCACATCTTATCGCTAGCCTCCATGACGCACAGGGGCACATCGCGGTTAAGGGTTTTTACGATGGCGTAGCTGAGTTGACGAACAACGAGCGCGCCAAGATCGCTGAGATTCCATATGACGAAAACGCGTTATTCGGTCTAATCGCATCGCAACCTTTCGGCGAGGAAGGGTATTCCACTTTAGAGCGGCTTTGGATGCGCCCAACAGTGGATGTAAATGGCATGTGGGGCGGCTATACTGGTGCGGGCTCCAAGACGGTAATACCCAATGAGGCCTTTGCAAAACTGACTATGCGGCTTGTGCCAGGGCAAGATCCTCAGACAGCCAAAAAAGCGATGATGACCCATCTTAAGGCGCAGCTTCCGCCCTACGCCTCGCTTGAAATCTACGGCGACCGAGGACAAAGCGGCGCCTATTCTGTGCCAGAAAATCATCCTTTGCTGGGGGCCGCTGCCGGGGCCCTTGAACACACAACAGGGGATACCCCGCTGAAGGTTCGCATCGGTGCGTCGCTGCCTCTTACTGAAATCGTTTCACGCGTTTTGGGGCTCGATACTGTTATGTTTTCTTTCGCTTTGTCGGATGAAAATTTTCACGCTCCAAATGAGTTTTTTCGTCTATCGTCTATAAGCGAT
>Ga0209307_1002552_pt1 | contig 10798 bp, 12 predicted proteins | sample COGITO_mtgs_1105_FD_185519 | JGI IMG/M metagenome (GOLD analysis project Ga0209307, IMG submission 185519) | Pelagic marine microbial communities from North Sea - COGITO_mtgs_110530 (SPAdes) (version 2) | ecosystem: Environmental > Aquatic > Marine > Epipelagic ...
CTAATTAATTATATATAACCATCCATTATCAATCTGTGTTTCATTTCCCCTGTCTATTCTATAAAAGTATGGGCCTGTAGGTAGCGGTGTACCTTTCTTGCCTTTTCCATCCCAGTCATTCTTGTAACCCCACGACTCATATACAATTTCCCCTGTCGGACTGTAAACTTTTACATTGGCCGATGAATATTTGTCAATGTTGACAATCCTCTATGTGGCCTCATCTCCCGATTGGTTCGGAGTTAACAGCTCTGATACAAATATTGGAATTACTTCCTCTCCCGCATCATTGATTACCTTATCCTCTGGGAATCCATCGTTGTTGTCATCCAAATCGGCATTGTCGCCTATTCCGTCTCCATCGGTGTCTTTACTCTCGTTGGGATCTAAGGGGAAGTCATCCAACTCATCAAAAACTCCATCGTTGTCTGCGTCGATATCTGCATTGTCACCAATTCCATCTCCATCTGTGTCTTTACATTCTCTCTCATTTAGTGGGAAAAGATCTTCTTCGTCCAAACAGCCATCATTATCGTCGTCTGTATCGATACAGTCGGGGCTGAGGTCTCCGTCATAGTCCTCTGGCTTACTGTTTTTCTTTAGAGGATCGCTATCACATGTTATCTCGTCTTGATCCTGGTATCCATCTCCATCGTCATCCTGGTCGGCATTGTTACCAATTCCGTCTTTATCTGTATCTAGGTTTTCAGTATCATCTAGTGGGAAAGGATCATCTTTGTCCTTTACTCCATCGTTGTCATCATCCTGATCGGCATTGTCTCCAATTCCGTCTTGGTCAGTATCTGACCATTCTCTTGAGTTTAAAGGAAAAGCATCATCGGTATCTATATAAGTATCGTTATCATCATCCGTATCAGCGTTGTTTCCAATACCATCGCTATCTGTGTCTAACCACTCTGAGGAATCGAATGGGAAAAAGTCTTCAATATCACTATAACCATCATTGTCATCATCCGTATCACAAAGATCGCCTTGGTTGTCATTATCATTATTCTTCTGCTCAGGATTGTAATCTGTGGGACAGTTGTCTAAGGCGTTAGCTAATCCATCTCCATCAATATCGGGATCACAAGCATCGCCCAAACCATCACCGTCTGTATCCAATTGAGATGCATTGGCTGTATTGGGACAGTTGTCATTGATGCCACTAATACCATCGTTGTCGGGATCTTTCTGACTCTCCGCACAGCCATTAACGTCAACTGATGCTCCCCCTGGGGTATTGGGACATTGATCCAATAGATCATTCACCCCGTCGGAGTCAGTATCCACTCCTCCATTAATTCCGCCAATCGATAAGGTGTTATTAGTATATATAACCCCACTACCAGAAGAACTAACAAAGGTAAGAGGGTGGTCATGAGAACCAGTATTGTTTGATATGGTAGTAAATGTTTTTCCTCCATTTAGATCATAATTACTTAGATAATCAGCACCCCCAGTATTTGACCAATTGCTGTTGTATGAAATCAAAATATCACCACCATTATTCGAAAAAGAGTTGTTGTCATAAAGGTTGAAATCTGTTCCCCAAGTCGGGTCAACGTGCCAATTGTTCCACATAGATGTTTACCAGTTATTGGTGTGAAACAGACTTGCTACACCAAAATCTGGATCTTGATCTGGATTGTTGGAGGTAAATGTTGAATTGGTAACAATATGCCTGTTGGCTGCGTAATTAATAAAAATTTGTTTATTACCATTAAATACGCAGTTGTTGATTTTTAAAAACCTAGTACTGTATATGAGTTTTGGTGAACTATTATTTAAAAAATTAACATTTTCAAGTAATATTCTATTTTTTTCATTGATTTCATCGATGGGATAATTTGGGGTACTTCCATGCCTTCCTGAAAAAATACTGTCTTGTGCCCAATCAGTATTTGACGTGCTATTATTTGACACTTCAGAATTCGACAAACTAAAAACGGTACCCGAAGGATTCGAAATATTGTGGAATGTGTGAACGAGTAACCATGCATTATTGGTCAATTTTATATTATCTGCATATACTTTACTACCTGATCCTATATTAAAAATGGATCCAATATTGTTACCAATATTTTCTGCACAATATGAAAAAGTCATTTGACTAACATTAAACTGGGCGTTATTTGAAACAGTAAACATTCTATGAGTGTTGTTCCCGCTCAAAATGAGGCTTGTGCCTGGACCGGTAATTGTTAAGTTTTGAGTGATACTTGGTAAAGCGGAGGCTAGAGTAATTGTCCCCGAAAGACCAGAAGTAAATGTAATAGAGTCTGCGCCAGCGTTAGCCTCTGCATCAATAATGGCTTGGCGGAAAGACCCTGAACCAGAATCATTTAAGTTGGTTACAGTTTGACCATTACTACTCTCTATATATAGTAAATATATTATACTAAATATAAATATCTGAATAACTTTTAATTTCATAAAAAACACCCTTTAGTTTGTAAGTGGCTAAAGCTACTTAAAATAACTAATAATCATTCATTCGGAAATAGTAATGAAACCAATCTTTGGAAAATGAAACAAATACAAACTCTCTACTAATTATAAAATTCAATTTTATTAATGGGAAGTGGAAATTTGAAGAGTGGAACGGAGTGCACCCCATTTTTGAATTTATAGATCAAAAACAAGGAACAATCGATTCGACACAATCAAAGCTAAAGATGGTTTTCAATCATAATATCCCTTGGTAAACCATGACCTACATTTTCTAGAATTGTTATTGTTTTATCTTTTTCATTTGTCCCTACTACTTCATTCCAAGGGATAAAAGAATTTTCAAACTCAAAAATACCGTCAAGTTTGCCAACAATCTGTAAAATTGGAATTTATATTCTTCTTACATACAAATGAGATTCAATATTGAATGTCCGTTTGACTCATTTAAGAGGATTAGAAGTAGCAGGGCCAACGGAGGGGAATATGTCTGAGTTATATAAAAAAACCCTCCACCAGGGAGGGTTAATGTTTTATAATTTAGTAATGAATCATTATCTGCTCTTCATTTATCCAATTTAGAACACTATTTTTCATGATATTGTTCCAATCACTATCACTTTCTCTTTTGTTATCCCTTATTACTAAATTTTGGAAATATTTATCTCTGGACTCATCTAGTACAATTAGTAAAAAATCGGCATGGTCAAAACCTCCAAACATAGGTTGGTAAATTAAAGAAATATAATTGTTTCCTAATTTTTTATCATTCTCATGAACCGATTTAAATTGAGCAGCAGCGTCATTCCATTCAAAATCTTTTTTAATATCAAGAAATACGTTTCTTCTGAATCTCATTTTGGGAAGCTCAGATTCTAAATTAATGGATTGAGGTATATAGCTTAAATCTTTACTAAAAGCAAAAACATGATTCATTACAAAAGTTGGACTTACAGACTCAAAGGGTTTTTCTTGTGGATATTTTAGTTTCCATTTATCCCACACTTTCTGATTCCAACCGTCATCTCCCCACCTTTTTGCGCCATTATCTATCAGTTCATTCATGGTTTCAAACCCTCTGCAAAAATAGACTTTGTTCAGGTTCATGACCTCCATAACGAAAGTCTGATATCCTGTAATTTCTGTTTCAATATCCGACCAATCGTTTAGCATTTCAACCCATTCTTTTGAGTCGTTAGAAGTAAACTCCATTACCTCAACAAACTGAGGAAATTGAGCATTGACACTAATGGCAAAAAACACCAATAATAGTTTTTTCATTTTAAATAATTTATGATTAATACGTTAAATTTAATAGGTTTAATTTCAATTTGCAACTAATTTACCAAAACTTAATATTGAACTGTCCCTTTGTCCCATCTAAATGAATATTTCACTCATCTATAAACGATAGTGTGACTTACCTAAGAGACTTAGAAGCACCAGAGCTTAATGAAAATGATATGCCTGAATTCTAATAAAAAACCCTCCACTGGGGAGGGCAAAAATGTTTATTTATTCTTTTCTTGATATAATGCAAATTCTTTAAATATTCCCGTTGGGTCAACATAGCAACTGGTCTTAGTTATTTTTTCACCCTCCCATTCCCATCTGCAATGACAAGGGTAAGAATACTCCTCCCCGCTTATTTTTGATTTGGCAGACCAAATAAAATCGTGAAAGGTTTGAATGCTTCCATCAGCAAAATAGCCAGTATATATTTTTCTGTCATTATGCTTAATGTTATCAAAGATTACGGAATGAAAATTATATCCCTCAATAATCCCATCAACATCGTACACTAAATCATTAAAATAGTGTTGGCTGTCTGGAGTAAAATAATCTCTTGCAACATCAAAGCTGCCAGCCAAATATGAATTAGCTAACTCTTCAACAATTTTTGATTTTTTGTCGTCATTTTGAATTTGACCATAAGATTTATCCTTATTATCTGACTGCGTATTACTGATACAGGAAAATATTAAGAGACTTACAATAAATAATAGTTTTTTCATTTTAAATAATTTATAGTTAATAATATCAATTTAACAGATTTAATTTCAATATGCAACTAATTAACCTAAGCTTAATATTGAACTGTCCCGTTGTTTTTCCCAAAGGAATAGTTCAATCTTCTATAAATGTATTTTTGACTTATCAAAGAGGCATAGAAATGCAAGAGCTTAATGAAGAGGATATGCCTGAGTTAAAGTAAAAACCCTCCACAAAGGAGGGTTAAGTGAAATCTAATTCATTTTAATTTTATCTCTCAGATAGAATTAACTCTAGAACCTCCTGTCTTACTTCCTCTCGCATTGTATTAAGCTTTTTCATCCTTTCAACTCGGTTTTTATTTGGTTTTGTAGTGTTGATCCCTCGCTTATAATAGTCATCCATAGAGTCATAAAAAGATGCTATTATGTAATCACTTTCATCTTCAGGAGGAGAAACAATTTTATGAATTCCCCAGCTCTTAATGAATTTACTTTTCTTTACCAATGGTAAAATTTCATTTGTTAATGTATTTTCCAAGTCGTACCATTTTCCAGTTTTAGCTTCAATAAAATTCAAAATGGCAATTTTAGGTGGAGTACCACTTGTAGGGACAAAACCTCCTTTGAACACAGTTTGGATAAATTTTGTGCCCAAAACCATCTTCCTTCTTTGTTTTCCTACCATTTTTAATTCAGATTCAGAGAACATTCTATTTGGATTGCCCATCTTAAGAGATTTATTTATTTCTTGAAGGTGAGCAAAAACAAAAATGGTTTCTCCACTATTCATATTGTTCTCTCTCAACCTCCACATATCCCAAGCAATTTTATCTCCAGAATCGATTAAAGATTTATGAATCTTTGAATAGTAATTTTTTTCTGCCTCGATAAATTCATTCGCGTATTCTGACTTCACTTTGAAATAATGTAGCCCTACGTAAAATTCTCCTTGAGCATAAATTGATGTAGAAGCAAATATTATAAGTAATATTTTTTTCATTTTAAATAATTTATGGTTAGTATTTCGCAATCTAACAAGTTTAGTTTCGAATCGCAACTAATTAACCTAAACTTAATATTGAACTGTCCCGTTATCCCAAACCTAAGAAATAGGAGAGTGGGTACTCATCGACAAACGTTAGTTTGACTTATCTATGAGGCTTAGAAGTCCTTGAACTTAATGAAGAGGATATGCCGATGGTTTAATCAATTGCCTTTCTGGAACCGTACAATCCTAATGCTGTGGCTGACACAATTAGAATTAAAATAGGGATTGGTGGTCCTCCGCCTCTGAATAAGTGGTTAAATAGAGCCACAAGTAAAACTACACCTCCAAAGACTGAATAGGCAACAAATATTTTTTTATTTGACTCATTATCAAACTTCAACCTCCATAAAGAAAAAACAAAAAGTCCTACACCAATCATATGCATGGCAGTAACATCAATTATCCCTTGTGAAAAGAAAATTAAATCAGCAGATATTTCTCCTTTAAAAAAAGGCTGCATAAGTCCTACAGGGTCAAGAAAAACCCCCAATAATAGTCCTACACCCATGAAAATTTGAATGAGACTAATTATAGGGAAAATAAATTTCGATTTCATTTAAATTGAATTTGGTTAATGCGCCTAAGATACAAATTACTCCCTGAGCTTAATGAAGAGGATATGCCAGTTTTGGTTTAATACTTAAAAATTAATATCCCCAATAGTACACATACTCCTATCATCAATACTGAAAAACCAATCTGGTTGATATAGTATGTTATGGATTTATCAGAATTTTTAGATTTTGGCTTCTGGATTTCAACTAAAGAGATAAACATAACCAATAACACTGGTGTAAATAAAACACATCCTATGATGAACAATTGTAGATCCGTCATTTTTTGGGCATTGTATTAATATAAATTCCATAAACAAGGATCGTTGGCACCCATATTGAAACATACTGCCCCATTTCTTTTTCACCGGAGAACCATAAATAAACAGATAAAATAAAGCTTAGGAAAGCTGAAATCATTATAACTAAATCTCTTTTTCTCATTTTAAAATAAATATGAGTTAATTTAAGGTTTTATATATAATTGGGGTATCAAATAAAATTTAATTTTTAAAAATCTTAAATCATCCAAATATAAGGGTGGGACATTGGTACAGTCTTTTGCTTTTAATTTCTTTAAAATCTTTGTTTTGGATTACATCTACTCCTTTAGAAACTCAGGGGCTATTGATATATTCAAAAGAACAGGGAGTATAACCAAGCTACAGAAAGCTATGGGACACTCATCTATAAATGTTAGTCTGACTTATTTAAGAGGGTTAGAGATACCTGAACTTAATGAAGAGGATATGCCGATGATTTGATTTTAATCGACAATATATCCTGATTCTCCTTGGTCACCGTCTTGAAATATTTCTCTTAAAGTATCTTTACTTGGCATAGAAATCACAGGTTTGAAATAAGTATTATATAGCTCATAACCTAAAGGGTTGTTTGCTAAAACACCTTCTGGAGTTCTTGCATTGTCATTCCATTCCGGAGACAGACTTCCCCCTTCCCAAAATTCGCTGTATTCCCACATTCCAAAGGTTAATAAATACTGGTATTCTTTAAGCATAACTGGCCAAGCATCACGATTGTTGATATCACCTCCATAACCTTCAATATCAAAAACCCCATTTGTATAGGCTTCTTTCATTGCAAGAAAAACATCTGTATTGGTTATATCTTGTTCCTCTGCTTCTATATTTAAAGCTTCAGTTGAGCCCTCAACTCCTCCTCTTACTCCAAAACGATGAAGAGTGTGAAGTGTATGTTCCATAATTTCATTAATATCATCATCCCCTGTGCCCTGACTATCAATATTTTTGTACCATACCATATCATCTAAAGCTAAAGCATCTTCAAAGGTTTCTAAACCAGGATACGATTGATTCCGGTTATCATCTAAAAAATTTGGAGAATATTCATTTCCACCTCCTCTTGCAATTCTTTGTCCAGTTGGTCTTTCCTGATGCCACCCAATTTCACCCTTAAGGGTTTTTATCATATTTATCTGTGAATCAGAATCAATTCCTTCTGCATCTCTATCCATTAACAGTTTAAATACCTGTGCTGTTTTATATACCCAACTAGCTGGCACAGCTTCTTGACCTCCAATAGAACCTGCAGCAAGTAATTTGATTCCGTTAATCGTTAATTCTCTATCGAAAAAAACGACAGGTTCAATCGGTTTTATATCTCCGCTTGAATAGTAATTTTCATTTGATTGTATAATCTGAAAATTTGCCTGAATAGTTAAGTTAGAATTAATACTTATTGTAAAACTATTTGATTGATTATCATTTCCTTCCCATCCAGTAAAACTGTACCCTTCGTTAGCATTAGCTGTAATGGTCACCTCTGTTCCTTCTTCATATGTGCCTCCTTCAGTAGATACTGTTCCACCTTCTGATGCTGTAACTGTGAGGGTGTACTGTGTTGGTGCTGGGGTTTCGGGCTCTGGAGTAGGCTGTTGAACTGTTGGAGGAGGTGTAGTGTCCTCTTCTTCTGTTGAACAGCTAAAAACAAGTGTTAGGAATAGAATATAAATAGGTAAAAGAGAAAGATAAAACTTCATTTGAATGGTTTATGATTATCTACAAACCTACAATAAATAAATATCGCCTTTCTAAAAGGTTTAGAAATACCTGAACTTACTGAGGAGGATATGCCTGTGATTTAAAATAAAAAACCCTCCACATGGGAGGGTAAGATTATACTTTTAGTAATATCAAAAATTAAGTGAAAATCTTCATTTTTACTTCTGTAGTATGTCTATAATTTCTAATCTAACATTTCCAGGGACAGTTCTTGATTCACCAGTTAATTTCCAAATCTTGTCATAGACGAATTTATTTCCAAATTTTTTAATCAAACTATCACTATTCCATTCAAATGAACCACCCTTTACTGGAACTCTCCATGTAAAATGAGTTACATCTTTCAATGCAGATTCATTAGAACTGTTTACTTTAGTAAATCCCCATAATTTTAGGTTACCATTATCTACATTGTATTGCATTACTTCTTTAGCGAAAAAGTTCTCATATTTTTCATATTCTTCATTCTGTTGACTCATTGCATCTAAGAAAATTTTATCTCCTATCTCAAGAGAGGCAGTAGTTGTCGTTCCTCCTAAAGGTTCAATATAGTAGCTATGAACTCCTTTTTGTGTCTTTAATTCTAAAGTTTTATTAATTTCTTTAGATGTCATTTTTCCTTTCAGTCTTTTCCTAACCAATTTTCTAAATTTCTCTCCTGTCATACCCTCCCAAATAGACTTAGCAACCTCCTCTGATGGAAAAGTATTTACTGTTACATAGGTAGCACCATTTGCAATACCTCCCTTATTTTCATTAACCTTTAATAATGTCCATCTGATCATCGTACCGTCCTCAATATTCTTTTCATGAAATTCTCTCCATATTTGTTCAAGTTTAAGATAATCACTTTCCATACCATCATTAACAACATGGAAGTCAACAGAAGATACAACTTGTGAAAACGAGATATAAGGAATTAAAATTAGAGTAATCAGTGTTTTTTTCATTTTAAATAATTTATAGTTAACCCTCAAATATATGAAATTTACTTTTGTTTTGCAAGTAAAAAATGCCGGAGCTTACTGAGGGGGATATGCCTTTGATGAAATAAAAAACCTTCCAAAGGGGAGTATTAGCTATTTATATTACCATTATAATTTTAAAAGTCCATTACACGAACAGACATTAAAGTATTTACTACCTATCTGATTAGATGATGGTGGTGTTACGCTACCCATTAAAGATTGGCAACTGACTTTGTAGATGCTAACTATAAGGGGGGAAGATTCCCGCCCACTATCTATCTCATAATTGCTTATATCATTTATTCTTTGCCAGAAAAATTGTTACAAACCCTTGAGAAAAAGACATAGTCCCCCCTAATACACACATCGATACAAAATGTAAGTAGAAAGGAAGTTTTTTATTTTTTTTGCACTATGTATAAATAGATGCCAAATTATAGTTAGTGCCGCCCCCCTCTGAATTTAATCATTTGGTTGCCAGTTCACTTGTTGGCAGGTTAGCGCAGTAAGTTGAATGATAGATGGGCGGATTCGAAATTCAGAAAGGAAACTATAGCAATTCTTACGGCATTAATCTACCTGAGCCAACAGCCTTATACTTATGACTGAAGTTCAGTTGGTTTGTTTTAAAATGAGTACCAACTTTCATTTTTAAAGTATACTTAAGTAACAGGGAGGTCTAAAAGTGTTGGGGTATTTTTAGGGGTAAATTATTAACAATTTATATATTAGTCTTATAGAATGGTACATAAAAAACCGTTGGTGGATATGGGGCGTTACAGGTGTGTATCTTGCTTACAGGATTTATCTATCTATCAATAGCTTATTAAAATCAAAAACTACTTGTAATGAATCGAAAAATAATTTTATCTCTATTTACTATTTTGTTTATCAATATTGTTAAAGGACAGCAACTTGATTTAAACAATATAAGAATTGATGACGTCAAAAATATACTTGGAAATGTTTTAGGTAAGGAAGAAAAAAATAAAACTAATTGGTCTGGAACAATAGGTGACCCCAATTTTAATGTTGCAGATAGAATGGCAATAAACGATGTTATTGATGCCTATGGTATCTTCTGGGATACAAACAATTTAGATGGATATTTATCTCTGTTTACTGATAACGCATTGGGTGTTATATATGGTTCAGATGGCAAGGAGATGTCTTATTTAATCAAAAATGAAGCACAGAGAGCAATCAATGAGGAAAGAATGAAATTTTTTAAGATTAACAAGATGCAAAGAAGGCACATGATGTCCAATACAATATTAATTGAATTAACAGATAATTCTGCTCACTTAAAAAAATATATGACGCTTTTAACGACAGATAATAATTCCAAAACTGAGATAGTGAGTCCTATTTTTTATGATTTTAAGTTTAAAAAAATTGATGGTATATGGAAAATTACCTATAGAGAAATCAATTTAGATAGACCACTTGACCTTGAACTTAAACCCTAAATTTGGAAGTTGGAAACATCTCCATCGGCACACACTACTTAAATTCGTGCCAAAAATAGCATTCTACCCAGAGTCCTGTAGCTTGAGAATTGCTTTAGTAATCCGCGTTGACGAGGTTGAAAAACGTGCCAAAAAGTGGTTAAAATTCCGAATATTCATTTGAGAATTGCTCTTTAAGGAATTTGTTTTTCAACTGAGGAAACAGCTGGCTAATAGCAACAAAAAAAGGGTCTCCCAAAGGAAACCCTTATTCAATTAAGGTGGAGAAGATC
>Ga0209307_1002573_pt1 | contig 10733 bp, 6 predicted proteins | sample COGITO_mtgs_1105_FD_185519 | JGI IMG/M metagenome (GOLD analysis project Ga0209307, IMG submission 185519) | Pelagic marine microbial communities from North Sea - COGITO_mtgs_110530 (SPAdes) (version 2) | ecosystem: Environmental > Aquatic > Marine > Epipelagic ...
TTTTTTCAGTTCCTCTAATTCTTGAGTTGTTAAATTGGTTTCTTTGGTAAAAAAAGAAGCAAACTGACTTGCAGAATCATTAAAAAAGTTTTTAATCAAACCATTAACATGATTCGAAAAATAATCTGTTTTTTTGATGATAGGATAATATTCTCTCGATTTTCCGAATAATTTATAATCAATAAAACCTTTGTCTTTAATTCTTTTTAGCAAAGTTGCCACTGTTGTTGTTGCTGGTTTTGGTTCAGGAAAATCTTCTAACAAATCCTTTAAAAATGCTTTTTTACGTTTCCATAAATACTGCATTAATTGTTCTTCGGTTTTAGATAATTGCATCGTTTTATTTTTTACTCTACAAACATAGAATAAAAAAATGAATTCTACAAATGTAGAGTTAAAGTTTTTCTCTTTTTAAGTATCTTTGATTTTCTATTAAATAAAAAAAATGAAAAGAATTTTATTATTATCAGCAATTATTTTAATGTCTTCTTGTGCTACAAAAAAGTTTAAAGAAAAATGGTTAAAAAAAGAAGCGCCTGCAACTTTTAAAGCTAGATTTGAAACAACACAAGGCAATTTCGACATTGAAGCTGTAAGAGAATGGTCGCCAAATGGAGTAGATAGATTGTATCAATTGATTAAAAACGATTATTATGTTGATGTAGCAATTTTTAGAGTGGTACCGAATTTTGTGGCACAATTTGGGATTCATAATGATACACTTATAAATAACGCTTGGCAAAAAAGAGGAATTGAAGATGAGCCTGTTATCAAAAAAAATGATTCCATGACAATTTCTTTTGCAAGAGGAGGAGTAAATACAAGATCGAATCAAATATTTATCAACTTAAAAGAAAATTATAGGTTAGATAAGTTGTCTTATTCTGGAGTTACAGGTTTTCCTGTAGTTGCAAAAGTGATTGCTGGCCAAGAAAATGTACTGAAATTTTACGATGGTTATGGAGATAACTTAGGGCGTAAACAAGGAGAAATTGCTAAAGGAGGAAATGCATATTTGCAGGAGAATTATCCAAAAGTAGATTATATTAAAAAAGCTTATATTTTAAAAGATTAATGATGAAAAACCTTTTGATAGTATCGATCTTACTAATTTCAAGTATTTCTTTTTCCCAAGAAAAATTTGAAAAAGAGTATAGAATAGATTTTTCTGAAGCACCACAAAAATCACAACAAATAATTACCAAATGGGAATTCCCTAAAAAAGTAAAATGGTATGCAGAAGAAAGTAATGATGGTAAAACTTTTGAAGCTAAAACCTGTTTTCAAAAACATAGATATAGTATAGAGTTTTCTGAAATTGGTAACATTTTAGATGTTGAGAAAACAGTAAAGTTTAAAAAACTAGAGCGCAATTTACAGCTTATTATAAACAAGGCTCTAAGCAAAAATTACAAAAAATTTAAAATCAAGAAAACTCAAATTCAATTGAAAGGAACTGAAAATGAGCTTTATAAAATGATTTTTGAGCTGAAATCTATAACAAAATCAATAACAAGAAATTATGAACTTATTGTAAAAGCTAAAAAAGATAACGATTATGATTTATATGAAATTTTATTTGATGAAAATGGAAATATCATAAAAGAGCTAAAATTTAAACCAATAAATTCTATAAATCTTGAATTTTAAAAGAAAAGCAATCTTTCTTCTTATTTGTTTTTCATTTTTGAAGATGAACAGTCAATCAAATTTTGACGCAGGTTTATTACCCAAAATCGTACTATCAAAAAAAATTGACGACAAAACAAAATGGGTAAATAGTATAGAATCTAGAGCAATAATATATGATGATGAACTGCAATTGTCATATAATTTAGTAGATATATCATCAATTTTATCAATAAAAACAAGCTTGAATCAGTCTTTTAATTTTGGGTATATTTTACGTTTTCGAGATTCAGAAATTATTCACAGAACTTTTCAGCATTATAATTTTGTAAATCAATTAAATGCTTTTAAAGTTGGTCATAGATTTGCTTTTGAGCAGTTTTATCAATCTAAAAGACAAACAACCTTTAGAACTAGATATAGAATTAGTGCAGAAAAAGCTTTAAATGGAGAAAAAGTTGATGTTAAAGAATTCTATTTGAAACTTGGTAATGAATATTTATATGATTTTGAAGGTAAAGATTTAGAGGTAAGACTAACTCCTTATTTGGGTTATAAAGCAAGTGAAAAAGATAGAATTGAATTTGGTTTAGATTACAGAATAGGTGATTTTATAAATAATGCAACCGAAAATAATCTTTGGTTTAGAGTAACTTGGTATTATCAATTATAAAAAAAATCATCTACAATTTACATTATAGATGATTTTTAATATTTAAAATTAAAAGTTTTCTTAGTTAATTTTAAAAGTAACTTTTCTTGCTAATTGTCTAGCTCCTTTAGTCATTGTTTTGTCTTCACCAACTCCACCATAAGATAATCTAGTTGGGCTAATTCCAGAAGCAACTAACATATCAAAAACAGCTTTTGCTCTATTATTAGATAACGTTTGATTACGTTCTTCACTACCAGTTTCATCAGTAAAACCAATTAAAGAAGCACTTACATAAGGATTGTCATATAAAAACTGTCTTAAATAGTTTACAGAAGATAAAGATTCTTTTTGAATTTTAGTACTGTTGATATCAAAAAACACATTCACATAACCTCTGTTTAAAAGTTCTTTAATAAAATCTACGTTAGAGCTTGTTACAACATCACCATACGTAGTTTCTCCTTTTTTAACATATCTATTATCTAATTCAGTCATGATAAGTTCTTTGTTAGGAGAACTGATTTCTTTTGTTTTTAGAACTTCGATTTCTTTTTCGGCATTTTCTAAACGATTTTTTATAGATTCTAATTCAGAGTTTACTAAAACTTCATCTTCACCTCTCCAGAAATCAGCAGATTGTTTGTTTTTACCAAGTGCAATACTTAATCCTATTGATGTATTCATAAGGCTAATGTTAGATTCTCTTGATTCTAAATTAGGACCTCCATCAAAATTATCTTCTTGATGAAAATGAATAATACTATTAATATCTAAAAATAAAGTAAATCTATTATTTAATCGATATTGAGGAGTTAAACCAATATTCATTGCATACATTAAGTCACCACCATTATCAGTTGGTTCAGTAATATTTAAAGATGCAGCACCTGCACCAATATGAGTTAATAATCCAAAACGATTTGTCCAAGTATGAAACTTTAAAACACTTCCTAAATTTACAATACCTTCTAAACTAGCTCTATAGTAATTAGATGTAAATGGTCTAGAATCTTCATTTGCTGTAAAACTATTGTAACCTAAATCTAATCTTAAACCAAATTTTTCGTTAAACATATATCGATAACCAATATGGCCTTGTCCAAAAATGTTTTCACTAAACCCTGGAGTTAATGTAGAACCAATTTGTTGTATTCCACCTCCAATATCAATAGACCAATGATCGTAATCTTGTGCACTCGCGAAAAAAGACATTAGTGTGAATACTGCCCCAAAGTAAATTTTTTTCATTTTTATTTTTATTTATGTGTTGATTATTTGATTCTAACTTTAAACGTCAAATTTATTACAAATATTTATTTTGGGGAATTTTTTTTTATCAATCGTTTAATTAACTCGTTTAAATGATAAAAAACTAAGTTAACTAGCTGTAATATAACAATTATAAAGATAGTTTTGCAAAATTAGCATAAAAATATGGAATGGTCTCTATTCCTTTTAAATAATTCCAAACACCAAAATGTTCGTTTGGAGAATGTATTGCATCTGAATTTAAGCCAAATCCCATTAAAATAGTTTTACTTTTTAATTCTTTTTCAAACAAGGCTACAATGGGAATGCTACCACCACTTCTTTGTGGAATTGGTGTTTTACCAAATGTTGTTTCATAAGCTTCACTTGCTGCTTGGTATGCAATATTATCAATAGGCGTAACATAACCTTGACCTCCATGATGAGGCGTAACTTTTACTTTTACGGATTTTGGAGCAATGTTTTCAAAGTGATTTTTAAATAATTCTGTAATTACTTTCCAATCTTGATTAGGCACCAAACGCATCGAAATTTTTGCAAACGCTTTACTTGCAATTACTGTTTTTGCACCTTCACCAATATAACCTCCCCAAATTCCATTCACATCTAAAGTTGGTCTAATCGAATTTCTTTCGTTAGTAGAGTAGCCTTTTTCACCATGAACGTCATCAATAGCAATAGATTTTTTATACGCTTCTAAACTAAATGGAGCTTTCGCCATTTCTGTTCTTTCCTCAATTGATAAATCTTGAACAGCATCATAAAAACCAGGAATGGTAATATGATTATCGTCATCATGTAAAGAAGCAATCATTTTTGATAAGATGTTAATAGGATTTGCAACTGCACCTCCATACAAACCAGAATGTAAATCTCTATTTGGGCCAGTAACTTCTACTTCTACATAACTTAAACCACGTAAGCCAGTTGTTATTGATGGAATATCATTGGCAATCATTCCTGTATCAGAAATAATAATTACATCATTTTTTAATTTCTCTTGATTTTCTGAGACAAAAGTTGATAAGTTTACAGAGCCAACTTCTTCTTCACCTTCAATCATAAATTTCACGTTGCAAGGTAAATCTCCAGAGGCAATCATATATTCAAATGCTTTTACGTGCATGTACATTTGCCCTTTATCATCGCAAGCACCTCTCGCAAAAATGGCACCTTCAGAATGAATTTCCGTTTTTTTAATAACAGGTTCAAAAGGAGGAGAATGCCATAAATCTATAGGATCTGCTGGTTGCACATCATAATGACCATATACTAAAACAGTTGGTAAATCTTTATTGATGATTTTTTCTCCATAAATAATTGGGTAGCCAGCTGTTTCACAAAGTTCAACAGAATCGCATCCTGCTTTTTTTAAGCTTTCTAAAACAAAATCTGCAGTTAATAAAACATCTTTTTTAAATGCTTTATCTGCACTTACAGATGGTATTTTTAACAATTCTATCAATTCGTCTAAAAAGCGTTGTTTGTGTTCTTTTATGTATGATTTTACTGTATTCATAAGGTAATTTTAAATTTACATCAAAAATATAAAAATAATAATGAACTGCTTTGTAGTTTGGTATGATTGTTTATATTTGCAAACCAAAATGCGAGCGTGGTGGAATTGGTAGACACGCTAGACTTAGGATCTAGTGCCGAAAGGTGTGAGAGTTCGAGTCTCTCCGCTCGTACTTCAAGCCTTTCAAAGAATTATTCTTTGAAAGGCTTTCTATTTTAAATAAAATATGATAAATTCTTAAAAAGTTACTTTTTTTTCATATTTTTAAATTCCTCTATTTTTACTTCGCATGAAATTTAAAGAAAACTCTAAAAAGTTAGTATCCTCCAGCAGTATTGCTTTAATCTATTTTATAATTTGTTCTTTATACATTATTTTATCAGATAAATTTTTGTTGTATTTTTTAAAAGAAAATATTTCTAATGAAGCATTAAGTGAAATACAATCTTACAAAGGAGTTTTTTTTGTGCTTTTTAGTTCTTTTTTAATTTATAATGTTCTGAAAAAAAAAGATAAAATTGCAAATAATTACACAACTAAGCTTAAAAAAAATCAAAAACAGTATCAAGATCTTTTTAAAAACATGTCTCATGGTGTTATTTATGCAACTCCAAACGGAATTATTACTTCCGTAAATAAAGCAACCTTAGATATTTTGGGAATAGCTGAAAAAGAAATGATTGGAAAATCTCTTTTTGATGCCACTTGGAAACCAATAAATAGTAAAGGAGAAGTTATAGATTTAAACAAAAATCCTACTCAAAGAACCATAAGGAATAAAAAACCAATTCTTAATACCATTGTTGGTGTAATTAGCTTTAAAACAGGTTTGTATGTTTGGTTAAAAATAAATGTAATACCAGAGTTCGAAAATGGCGACTTAGAACCTTTTAGAGTTTTTGTAACTATAGATGATATTACTGAATTAAAAAATTATCAACAAGAATTAGAAGATTCTAAAAAACAAATAAATGAATCCCTTAAGAAAACACAATTTAATGAGTTTTTACTAAAAGAGGCCAGTAATTTAGCGAAGCTTGGTGCTTATGAATTGTATTTAGATAAACAAAATCCATATTATTCTGATGAATTATACGATTTTTTCAAGATTCCTTTTAATAAAGAGTTTTCTTTAGAGCGAATGTTAAAAGTTGTTACAGAAAAATCTAATACCATCTTACAGAAGGGGATTAAAAATTGCATGGAATCTGGTATAATAATGGATGAAGTACTTGATTTAAAAATGGAAGATGGCAGCCGTTTTTGGATTAGAGCAATCATTAAACCTATTTACAATAAAACCAATGAAATTATTGGCAGAAGAGGAGTTTTGCAAGATATTACAGATCAGAAAAAGGCAGAAGAAAAAATATTATTGAGTGAGCAACGCTTCAAAGCCTTGGTACAAGATGGTTATGACTTATATGCAATTGTAGATAAAAAAGGAATTTATACCTATATGAGTCCTTCAAGCACTAAAATAATAGGATTACCACCTGAAGTATTTATTGGCAGAAATGCTTTCGAATTTCTTCATCCAAATGATATGGAAAGGGCCCAAGAAAGTCTAAAGAAAATAATTAATCAAGATAGAGTTGTAATGGAGCATTACAGAGCTAAAAATAATAAAAATGAATATAGATGGGTTGAGACAGTTTTAACGAATATGCTCGATAATCCTGCAGTAAAAGGTATTGTTATCAACTCAAGAGATATTACACAAGAAGTTGAAGAAAAGCGACATTTAAAATTACTAGAAAGTGTTATTACCCATACTAATGACGCTATTATAATAACAGAAGCAGAACCAGTTAACAAACCTGGTCCTAGAATTATTTATGTAAACGACTCTTTTACTAAGATGACAGGTTATACTGCAGCAGAAGTAATTGGTAAAACACCAAGAATTCTACAAGGACCTAAATCAGACGAAAAGGAATTGGCCAAACTTAGTAAAGCCATTAGAAACTGGGAGCCTTATGAAATTACAACTATTAATTATAAAAAAAATGGAGATGAATTTTGGGTAAATTTTTCAGTTGTGCCAGTGGCTGATGAGAAAGGTTGGTATACACATTGGATTTCTATTGAGAGAGATGTAACTGAGAGTAAAATAGCGAAACAAAAATTAATTGAAGCCAAAGAAAAAGCAGAAGAAAATGAGCGAAGAATGAACGAAGCTCAAAAAATAGCTCAATTAGGAAGTTGGTATTATGATGTTATAAATAAAGTATCTGAATGGTCCGAAGAAACCTACAATATTTGGGGGTTTGATCCAGAAAATACTTTAATAGAATTAGTAGATCATCAAGAGAGAATTCATCCAAAAGATTGGGAGTACTTTATTGATACTGTTGATAATGCAACTCAAAAAGGAATTCCATACAAAATGGAATTAGAACTTATAATGCCTGATACTTCTAAGAAAATAATTAATGCAATAGCTAAACCTATATTCAACGAAAAAAATCAAGTTATTGCTTTTAAAGGAACTACCCAAGATATTACAGAGCGAATTGAAATTGAAAACGAATTAAGAAGCGCTAAGGAAAAAGCTGAGGAAAGCGAATATTCTATAAGAGAAGCTGGTAGAATGGCTAAAATAGGGTATTGGGGTTATGATAAGGAGAAAGATATTATTTCTTGGTCTGAAGAGATTCATAAAATATATGGAACTAGTTCTGAAACAGGTGTGCCAAATCTGAATGAAATTCTTAGTTTTTTTACTGAAAAATCAAAAAAAGAAATTGTAGAAGCAACAATAGAATTGGCATCAAATGGAACACCTTATGAATTGGAGCTAAATTTGATTAATAAAAAAAATGAAAATATTTGGATTCGAAATTTAGGTCAACCCGTTTATAATAAACGAAATGAAATTATAGGCAGAAGAGGTGTTTCGCAGAATATTACTTCAGAAAAAAATGCACAATTGGCATTATTAAAAGCGAAAGAAAAGGCTGAGAGAAGTCAAAACACCATGAATCAGGCTAGTAAGTTGGCTAAAATTGGGTATTGGTATCAAGATCTTGTTAAGAACACACTAACTTGGTCGGATTATATTTATCAACTTTATAAATTAAAGCCAGAAGATGACATATTAAGTTATGAAGTAGCGAAAAGTTATTTTGATAGTGAATCTCAAGAAAAAATTAGTATTGCAAATAAAAATTTAGATGAACATGGTACTCCATACGACTTAGAATTAAGAGTCATTTTTTCTAAAAACGAAGAACTATGGATACGAAATATGGTACAACCAGTTTATGATGAACATAAAAAAATTATTGCTAAAAGAGGTGTAATACAAAATATTACAGAAGAAAAGAATTTAAGAGAATTAAATAGGCAAGTTGCCAGTTTGGCTAAAATTGGAAGCTGGGAAGTAAATTTACTTGAGGATACTATTTTCTGGTCGGAAGAAGTGCATTTAATTCATGGAACAGATCCTAAAAAGTATAAACCAAAATTAAGCGAAGCTATAAATTTCTATAGAGAAGATTTTCATGAACTTATAAAGTATAATGTTGAAAAATGTATTAGTAATGGTGAGTCTTATGATTTAGAAGCGGTTATTATTACTGTTGATAAAAATGAATTATGGGTTCGAACAAATGCAAAAGCGGAATTTATTAATGGTGTATGCACTCGTATTTATGGTAGTTTTCAAAATATTAACGAACGTAAACAAGCTGAAATTGCAGTTCAGGAAAGTGAAGCTAAATTCAGAACCATTTTTGAAATAGCTTCTTTAGGAATAGCACAGGTTAATCCATTAAATGGTGAGATAGTTTTGGTTAATTCTTATTATGAAACCATAACAGGATATTCTGAAGATGAATTGCTGAAAATGAAATTTTCAGAATTAACACATCCTGATGATATTGAGAAAGATTGGGAATTATTTAGAAAAGCAGCTCGTGGAGAAGAAGATTATAGTAATGAAAAACGTTATATAAAAAAAGACGGTAGTATAGTTTGGGTTCGTATTCATTTAGCTTTTATAAGAGATGAAAATGGAAATCCTAAAAGAACTGTAGCTATTTGCGAAGATATTTCTAATCGTAAAAAAGTGGAACAAGAAAAAATAAGGTTTCAAGAAACTTTAGAAAATAGTTTGAATGAAATTTATATTTTCGATTCTGAAACTTTTAAATTCACGTACGTTAATAAAGGTGCTTTACTTAACTTAGGATATTCAAAAAAAGAAATAATTTCAGCAACTCCAATAAATATAAAGCCAGAATACACTATTACTTCTTTCAAACAACTTGTGGAACCTTTAAAAAATAAAGAGTTAGAGAAAATAATATTTTTTACAAATCACAAACGAAAAGATGGTAGTATTTATCCTGTAGAAATTCACTTAACATTAGTTGAAGAAGCCAATTATAAAAACTTTATAGCTATTGCTTTAGATATAACAGAGCAAAAAAGAGCAGAAGAAATGTATCGATTATTGGCAGATAATACCAATGATATTATTGCTCTTCAAGACCCTAATAAGAACCTTAAATACATAAGCCCTGCAGTAGAAAACTTATTAGGTTACAAACAAGATGAATTACTTAAAAAACAGTTTAAAGAAATAATTCATAAAGATGATCTTGGTAAGATTAAAGAAGTCGTTAATAATAAGCTTTTAAAAGGTATAATAATAGAAGCAATTACGTATAGAGCTCAACACAAAAAAGGGTATTATATTTGGTTAGAAACTTTAATTTCTCCTATAATCAAAGATCATAAAATTGTTTCTTTAATATCAACTAGTAGAGATATTTCACAATGGATGTCTGCAAAAAAAGAAATAGAAGAATACCAATCTTCTCTTCAAAAATTAACGAGTGAAATTTCTTTAATCGAGGAAAAACAAAAAAAAGAAATTGCAGCAAACATTCACGATCATTTAAGTCAATCTCTTGTAATTTCAAAAATGAGAATTACAGAGCTAGAAAAGAAAACCGAATTAAAAAATATTCAGAAAGATCTTCAATTTATAAAATCGCATGTTTCTAACGCGTTAGAAAATAGTCGAAAAATAACCTACGAACTCTCACCACCTGTATTATATCAATTAGGTATAGTAGATGCCATAGATTGGTATGCAGAAGAAACAGAAGAAAAATATGGCATTAAATTTCAATTCAAAACTAATGTGGATTCTTTTAAACTTAGCGACTTTAAATCAATTTTAATATTTAGATGTATTCAAGAAGCAGTTACAAATACTATAAAATATGCAGAAGCTTCTTTAATAACTTTAGAGTTAATTAAAGATAAAAAATCAGTAATTATTTTAATTAAAGATAATGGAAAAGGTTTTGATACTGCTGTGTTAAATGCTGGAGGAAGTTCAGATTCTGGGTTTGGTTTATTTGCTGTAAATGAGCGTATAAAAAATATGAATGGTATATTAACTATTACATCAGAAATAAAAATTGGGACAAAAATAAAAATTTATGTACCTTTAGATTTATGAATTCCCCAAGAAAAATAAATATTATTTTAGTTGATGATCATCAAATATTACGTGATGGTTTAAGAAACCTTATAGAACAAAAAGCAAATTTACAAATTCTTGGTGAAGCTTCAAATGGTAGAGAAGCCATTAAATTATGTGCAAAATTAAAACCGGATGTTGTAATTACAGACATTTCCATG
>Ga0209307_1002582_pt1 | contig 10696 bp, 10 predicted proteins | sample COGITO_mtgs_1105_FD_185519 | JGI IMG/M metagenome (GOLD analysis project Ga0209307, IMG submission 185519) | Pelagic marine microbial communities from North Sea - COGITO_mtgs_110530 (SPAdes) (version 2) | ecosystem: Environmental > Aquatic > Marine > Epipelagic ...
CCGCGCTCTATGAGGCGCTCAATGCGGTCAATGATATGTGCTGGGCTGGCAGTTTCACCTATTGGGGCGCGGAGCGGTTGATGGCTTATCGCTATGGGTTGATCCTTTCCAACGCCCAAATGGCGACACCCGATCAGATTGATACAATGATTTCTGCCGCCGTCATGTCCGCTGAGCGCTATTACCCAGCCTTTCAAATGGTCACATGGGGCGAAAAAGACCTTGAGACAGCACTGAAAGTGGCCATTGCAGAGGCTCACGGCCACGCGTAGGATCTGCGGTGAAAGGCGAATACGGGTTTGGAGATGTTCTCAAATAATATTTTAAAACGTGGCTTGGTGCTGCTTGGCTGCGGAAAAATGGGGTCGGCCCTCTTGAGCGGTTGGCTCGAACAGGGGATGGATCCTAAATCTGTTTGGATCTTGGATCCGAAACCCAGTGATTGGCTTTTGTCAATTGGCGTGCGGGTCAATGAAATGCTGCCCGACGACCCCGCCGCGGTTTTGGTGGCGGTCAAACCCCAGATGATGGGGGAAGCTCTGCCGCGATTGCAGCGGTTTGGTTCGGCGACAACTTTGTTTATTTCAGTGGCCGCCGGCACGCCCATTTCGGCCTTTGAGGATGTTTTGGGCAAATCCACGCCAATTGTGCGCGCCATGCCCAATACGCCGGCGGCCATTGGACAAGGAATAACAGCGCTCATCGGCAATGGACGAGCCACGGAAAAAGACGTTGCAGAGGCGCAAAGCCTGATGGCGGCCGTGGGTCAAACGCTTGTGTTGCAAAATGAGCAACAAATGGATGCGGTGACGGGTCTGTCTGGCTCTGGCCCGGCCTATGTATTTTTAATGATCGAGGCTTTGGCTGCGGCGGGTGTAAACCAAGGGCTGCCAGAGGATATGGCGATGCAGCTTGCGCAGGCCACTGTGGCGGGGGCAGGGGCTTTGGCCATTCACTCTGGTGAGAGCGCCGAGCAACTTAGGGTCAACGTCACCAGCCCCAATGGCACGACCCAAGCGGCGCTTGAGATCTTGATGCGCAACGAGTCTGGATTGCCGCAACTTTTGGATCAAGCCGTGGCCGCTGCCAGCCAACGATCGCAGGAGCTGTCCAATGGCTGAGATCACCTATGCGGATTTTGCCAAGCTTGATATTCGCATTGGCCATGTCACTCAAGCCGAACCCTATCCCGAGGCCCGCGTGCCAGCCATCAAGCTTTGGGTGGATTTTGGCGGCGATCTTGGGATTAAGAAATCTTCCGCGCAGCTGGCCGATCATTATACGCCCGAAGCGTTGGTTGGAACCCAGGTTCTGGCCGTGGTGAACTTTCCGCCGCGCCAGATTGGTAAGGTGATGTCTGAGATTTTGGTGCTGGGTGTGCCGGATGAGGCGGGCAAAGTGGTGTTGATGCGGCCAGATCAGGATGTGCCTATTGGCGGGCGATTGTTCTAATGCGGGGGGTGTTGCGCAACAGCATCGGCGCTCCGAGTCCACATACTGGTTGAGGGGCCACCGAGATGTCTACACCGCAGGGAGATGTCACCATTCGTGCGGCCCGGCCAGAGGATGCAGCTGATATTCGGGCGATTTATGCGCCTTTCGTGCAAGAGACTTCCATTTCTTTTGAAACCGTTCCACCCAGTGTGGAGACCATGGCTGAGCGCATAGCCGGCAACCTTGCCAGCCATGGCTACTTTGTGGCGCAGTCTGATGCGGGGATTTTAGGCTTTGCCTATGCCAGCCCCTATCGCCCCCGCCCGGCCTATGACCGCACTGCAGAGGTCAGTGTTTACGTGGCGCCCGAGGGACAGGGTCGCGGCCTTGCCCAGACGCTCTATCGGATGCTATTTGCACATTTGGCCGCCCGCGGGTTTCATACGGCGGTGGCCATTGTCACCTTGCCAAATCCGCAGAGTGCGCAGTTGCACGAACGCTGTGGCTTTGCCCATGTGGGAAGCTTGCAGGAGGTTGGGCGCAAATTTGACCAATGGCACGGAACAGCGATTTATCAGCGCATGATTGGGCAGGCCGATCTGCACTCTGCGGTGCGGCGCGTGGAGGCCAGCGATACCGTGGCTTTGGCGCAGGTGCTCACGCTTATTCAAACCTCCTTTGCCTATATGACTGGACGCATTGATCCGCCCAGCTCCATGCATCAGCTGACCGTCAGCAAGCTGGCAGAGGCGGCAAAGGACAGCTGGCTTTTGGCTCTGGGCGATCCTGTTGCCGCTTGCCTTCTGGCCACGCCTTTGCCCCATGCGCTGTATCTGGGAAAAATTGCCATTTCGGAGGATCTGCGTGGCCGGGGCGTGTTGCGTGCGCTGCTGGCGGCGAGTGAGGCATTGGCCCGCTCTATGAGCCTCTCCCGCCTTGAGCTGCAGGTGCGTCTTGAGCTGGTGGAGAACCAAAAAATATTCGGCAAATGCGGATTTATTGAGACCGCGCGCAATGCCCATCCGGGTTATGATCGCGTGACGGAAATCACCATGCAAAAAACCCTCTGACAGGGAAGCGATCCGGCGATCACATCCATTTGTGCATCTGTGCCAAATCAAGCTTGCCAAGTTTTGCCATCAGTCGCGCGCGCAGTTTGCGCATGGCAGCCAGCCATTTTTCGGGCTCCATCGCTTTGAAGGCCATGTAATCGGCGACTTGCGGATGCGGTAGGATCAGAAAGCGTTCCTCCTCCATCGCATCTGCTATGCGCTGGGCTGCGGTCTTTGGGCTCAATACATCTGGCAAAGGGGCGGCCGCGCCGGGATCATCATATCCCAGCATTGGCGTGGCGACATATTGCGGGCAAACAACTGAGACTTTGAGGCCTTCGTGCCCATGGGAAATGGCCAGGGCTTCGGCGAAACCGACGGCGGCGTGTTTGCTGGTGGAATAGGCCGCATCGCCAATCTGGTTGAGCAGCCCCGCAGCCGAGGCCATCTGCACGAGATAGCCCTGGCCACGCGCCAGCATGGCCGGCAACACGGCACGGCAGGCATAGACATGCGCCATGACATGCACCTCCCAGGCGGCCTGCCAAATCCGATCTGGCGCTGAGGCGGCGTGACTTGGCTCGCCTGCGCTGAATCCGGCATTGGAAAAGAAAATATCCACCGGGCCAAGGGTTACTTCGACCTCTTTCACGACGGCCTGAATGCGGCTTTCGACAGTCACATCGCAGACCATCTGCAGCGCGCCCAACTCCTGGGCCAGGTCGTTCAGCGCGGGGGCATTGAGGTCGCAGAGCGCCAAGCGCGCGCCGCGCTGGGCAAATTCACGGGCCAAAGCCGCGCCAATGCCGCCCGCGGCACCGGTGAGGATAATTATCTTGCCTTGGAATTCCAAAGGGATCTCCCTGATGTCTGGCACTGCTCGCGGCCTTGCATGGGATGCAGCTGTGCATCCACTGCCGGCGTTATGGGCATGAGCTTCTGTACGGCAAGGCTGGCGTTTTGCGCGCCAAGGGTCAATGTCAAATTGCGCGATGCACAAAGGGGGACGCATAGCCCTGTATAGATTTAAGGCGCGCTGCCGTGTTATGGCTTGCGAGCCGTGAGCGGAGCGGTATGCTGTATTTTGCGCAAACCGCGATGGCTCTATCGGCCTTTGGCCGCCCGTATGGGGTCTGTGCTGCTAAGAGAAGGGGTTGAAAATGCACTGGGATGAATTCTCTGACTGGGGTGCAAAAATTTCTCAATGGGCCGCAGATTACCATAAAAATCTACGCGACCGCCCGGTGCGCGCGCAAACGGCGCCGGGGGATGTGGCCGCTCTTTTAGAGCACAGCGCCCCGGAGACGCCGCAGTCCATGGAAGAGATCATGGCCGATTTTGAGCGGGTGGTGATGCCAGGGATGACCCATTGGCAGCACCCAAGGTTTTTTGCCTATTTCCCAGCCAATGCCGCCCCTCCGTCTATGCTGGCAGAGATGCTGGTCTCAACCATTGCGGCGCAATGTATGCTTTGGCAGACCTCACCGGCGGCGACGGAGATGGAAACCGTGATGCTCGATTGGTTGCGCCAAGCCATTGGTCTTCCCTCAGGGTTTTCTGGTGTCATTCAAGATTCGGCCTCCTCGGCGACATTGGCGGCGGTGCTGACCATGCGCGAGCGGGCGCTGAATTGGCAGGGCAATCGCTCTGGGCTATCGGGCGGGCCGCGGCTGCGTATCTATTGTTCGGCAGAGGTTCACACATCGGTAGATCGCGCCATATGGGTGGCGGGAATTGGTCAAGACAATCTCGTGCGCATCCCCATTGGCGGCATCCGCCGCGGCATGGATCCGGTGGCGCTTCGGGCAGCGATTGAGGCCGATATTGCGGCGGGATATTTGCCGGCGGGGGTGATCGCCTGCACCGGCGGCACAGGCACCGGCGCCTGCGATGATCTTACAGCTGTGCTTGGCGTGGCCAAAGAGTTTAACCTTTACAGCCATGTGGATGCGGCTTGGGCCGGCGCGGGCATGATCTGCCCTGAATTTCGTGCGCTATGGGCCGGGATTGAGGGCGCGGACTCCCTCGTGTTTAATCCGCATAAATGGCTCGGTGCGCAGTTTGATTGCTCGGCGCATTTCCTTGCCGATCCTGCAAGTCTGGTCAAAACTCTGGCCATTCAACCGGAATATCTCAAAACCCATGGCCGTGACGGGGTGATTAATTATTCCGAGTGGTCTTTGCCCCTCGGGCGGCGGTTCCGCGCGTTAAAGCTGTGGTTTTTGCTGCGCTCCTACGGGCTTGAGGCCCTGCGCCAGAGGCTGCGCAATCATGTGGCTTGGGCTGAGGGTTTGGCTGATCAATTGTCACAGCATCCTCAATTTGAGATTGTGACTGCGCCGGTTTTATCCCTGTTCACCTTTCGATTGGCCGGCTGCGATGATGCGGCGCAAATTGCCTTTGTAAACCGGATCAATGACGATGGGCGGATTTATATCACACAAACGCAAGTGGATGGGCAGATTGCCGTACGGTTCCAGATTGGTCAATTTGATGTGACCCAAGACGACGTGCAATGTGCCTATCAGGTGCTCTGCGAGCTGGCTGCATAATTTCAGCAAAGGGCAAGAAACAGTCGCAATTGCTGCAAAACTGTGGCATGGCCGGGTGACAAACGAGATGGAACTGAGATCATGGCGCAACTCATTACAATTTTGAACGGTCCCAATTTGAACCTTTTGGGACAACGTCAGCCGGAAATTTACGGGCATGACACATTGGACGATGTGGCAAACTCCTGCACGGCGGTGGCGGCGCAATTCGGGCTGCGCTGCGAGTTGATGCAAAGCAATCATGAGGGCGCGCTGATTGATATGATCCACACGGCCCGTCAAACTTCAGCGGGCATTATCATCAACCCTGCGGCCTTCACCCATACGTCGATTGCTTTGCTCGACGCCTTGCATACCTTTGAGGGCCCGGTTCTCGAGGTGCATATTTCAAATGTGCATAAACGCGAGAGCTTCCGCCATTCGTCTTATGTCTCGTTGAGAGCAGATGGGGTGATTGCCGGGTTCGGTGTCCAGGGCTATAGTCTGGCGATGCAGCGCATGGGGCATATTCTGGCGCCCAAGGGTTAAGGGGATCGCCCCTGATTTTGAAGCCGCGCCAACCCGCCTAAGAGAATTTCGGTTGCCAGATCGGCATAGGTTTCGCGGCTCAAGCCGCGGCCCGGTTGGTGCCAGAGGTAGAACCAATTGACCATGCCAAAGAGCGACATGGTGAGCGGGCGCAAATGATCTGGGTCTTGCTCTAGATATTCGGGCGCGGCGGCAGCAATGGCCTGGGAAAATTCCTTGACAATAGACCGTTGGATGTCCGCCAGTATATGGCGTTGCGCCTGGGGCAGGGCCGTTGTGCTTTGCAATTGTAATCGATGCTCTGCATCTGCGCCGCGGTACATATGCAGCAGTTTTCTCACCAATTGACGCAGCTGCAGCTCAGGATCTTCGGCCTTTGGCAGGGCTTTTAGGCCCTCGTAGAGCGTCGTGAGATGGCTGTGCAAAATGTCAAAAAGCAGCTGCTCCTTGCTGTCGTAATAGTGATAAATCAAGGATTTGGAGATGCCGCAGGCCCCCGCCACCCCATTGACCGACGCGCGATCATAGCCGTGGTCTGCGAAATAGACCGCGGCCTGTTTCAAGATCGCGCTGCGTTTTTCGCGGTGGTCCTTGGCGATGGGGCGGGCCACAGGTTAGCGCGCTGCTCGGTTGTCGATGACCCGTACGGCTTTGCCTTGAGATCTGGCGACGGAATTGTCAGCGCCTGCGCGTACCTCTGCGGTGATGCCGATATTGGCCTTAATGAGAGTTGCCAGGGTGTCACCGGCGGCGCTATCGCCTTCTACATGCACAATCATGTGATCCATCGGGCCTTTTTTGACCAGTTCAATTTGAAAATGCGCCGCCAATTGTGGCACCTTCATCAATTGCTCCTCAATCTGCGTCGGAAAGACATTGACGCCGCGCAGGATCATCATGTCATCGCTGCGGCCGGTGACTTTTTCCATGCGCCGCATGCTGCGCGCTGTGCCAGGTAGGAGCCGGGTCAGATCGCGGGTGCGGTATCGAATGATTGGAAAAGCTTCTTTGCTCAGAGAGGTGAAGACCAATTCCCCAAGCGCCCCATCGGGCAGAACCGCGCCAGTTTCGGGATCAATGATCTCCGGGTAGAAGTGGTCTTCCCAAATATGTAGCCCGTCTTTGCTTTCGACGCATTCGCAAGACACACCGGGCCCCATCACCTCTGAGAGGCCGTAAATATCCACCGCATGCATATCAAACGCCTGCTCGACCTCCTCGCGCATTGCGTTGGTCCAAGGTTCGGCGCCAAAAATACCCACTTCTAGCGGAGATTTGCGCGGATCGAGCCCTTGGCGCCGGTATTCGTCCAGAATTGACAGCATATAGGAGGGGGTGACTGTGATCCCAGTGGCTTGAAAGTCTTCGATCAAACGCACCTGCCGTTCGGTCATGCCACCGGAGACGGGCACCACCGTCAGACCCATTTTTTCCGCGCCGCCATGCACACCCAATCCGCCGGTAAAAAGCCCATAGCCATAGGCATTGTGGAGCAGATCTCCCGCGCGCAGGCCGGACGCGCGCAAGGAGCGTTCCATCACCTCATCCCACATCGCCAAATCAGCTTTGGTATAGCCGACCACCGTGGGCTGGCCGGTGGTTCCAGAGGAGGCATGAATGCGGTTGATTTGACTGCGTGGCACGGCGAAGAGGCCAAAGGGATAGTTACTCCGCAAATCCGTTTTCACTGTGAACGGAAAGCGGGCCAAATCGGCCAGAGACTTCAGATCATCGGGATGCACGCCGGCCGCATCGAAGCTCTGTTTATAATGTGGCACATTGGTGTAGGCATGGGTCAAGGACCAGCGCATCCGCTCAAGTTGCAGCGCTTCGATTTCATCGCGGCTGGCGGTTTCAATGGCGCTTAAATCTCCGGGTTTTGGGGATAGATCTTTCATCTGTCTCGTCTCACAGTTTCTCAAGTATCATCGCAATGCCTTGCCCCACGCCGATGCACATGGTGCATAGGGCGCGTTTGTGGCCGTTCAGCTGCATTTCATGGGCGGCGGTCAAAGCCAGACGCGCCCCTGACATGCCCAGTGGGTGGCCAAGGGCTATGGCGCCGCCATTGGGGTTCACATGGGCGGCATCATCGGCCAGGCCAAGCTGCCGCATGACCGCCAAGCCTTGGGCGGCGAAGGCTTCGTTCAGTTCTATCAGATCTATGTCTGACAGTGTCAGCCCAAGCCGCTGCAAGAGCTTTTCGCTGGCCGGCGCAGGGCCGATGCCCATAATGCGCGGGGCGACCCCGGCCACGGCCGTTCCAAGAATGCGGGCCATGGGCTTGAGGTCAAAGCGCTCCACTGCGGCTTGTGAGGCGATGATGAGCGCTGCGGCCCCATCATTGACGCCCGAGGCATTGCCGGCTGTGACCGTGCCATTTTGCCGAAACGGGGTGGTGAGGCTGGCGAGTTTTTCAAGGCTGGTCGTGCGGGGGTGTTCATCTGTGTCAAAGATGATCGGGTCGCCGCGCCGTTGCGGCAGAGATATCGGCGTGATTTCCCGGGCAAATCGCCCCGCGGCCTGGGCTTGCGCCGCGCGGCACTGGCTGCGATGGGCAAAGGCGTCTTGATCGGCGCGCGATATGCCAAAATCGGCGGCCACATTTTCGGCTGTTTCGGGCATGCTGTCGATGCCAAAGCGCGCTTTCATCTCGCGGTTCACAAACCGCCATCCGATGGTTGTGTCGAAAATTTCAGCTTTTCGCGAAAAGGCGCTCTCGGCCTTGGGCATGACCATGGGCGCGCGGGTCATGCTTTCCACGCCGCCGGCCAGTATGATCTCCGCCTCCCCGGCTTTGATGGCACGAGCACCCATCGCGATTGCGTCCAGTCCTGAGCCGCATAAGCGGTTGAGCGTGACGCCCGCCACGCTCTCAGGCAAGCCTGCCAAGAGGGCCGCCATACGCGCCACATTGCGATTGTCTTCTCCGGCCTGATTGGCGCATCCCATGATCACATCATCAATGGCTGCAGGATCGAGGGTCGGCACATCGGCCAAAGTGGCACGGATCACATGGGCCAAAAGATCATCGGGCCGGGTTTGCGCCAAAGCGCCGCCAAACCGACCGATCGCGCTGCGACGCCCGGTGCACAGATAGGCTTCAGTCATGGTTGGAGCTCCTCAAAATGCTGACCTTTGATGCTGCGGGAGTGTCCCCGGAACTGGGCAATCACTTCGCCCGTGGCGCGGGTCACTTCAATATCATAAATGCCGCTGCGCCCGGCGCGGTGCAGCTCGCGGGCCGCGGCGGTGAGCTGATCGCCCAACTGGCCGGGGGCCAGAAAGCTGACGGAGCAGGTCTGGGCCACGACCCGTTGATTATAGCTGTTGCAGGCGTGGGCAAAGGCCGTGTCGGCCAGGGTGAAGATTAACCCGCCGTGGCATATCCCATGGCCGTTGAGCATCTGCTCTGTGACCTGCATGGTCACATTGGCCTGTCCGGGCGCGATATGGGTGACCTGCAACCCCAGCGCTTGACTGGCCGCATCATGGGCACCCAAGGCCGCGGATGATTTTTCAGCGATTTGTTGCGCGGTGAGGGGCATTTTAGGATCCTGAATACTGTGCGGGGCGCTTGTCGAGGAAGGCTGTAACGCCTTCGAGGTAATCTGCCGACTGGCCGCAGGCGCGCTGAATTTCCGCTTCAAGCGCCATATGCGCCTCGAGATCCATTTGCCCCGCTTTGTGGATGGCATGTTTGGTCTGTGCCAAACCCAGGGTCGCGCCCTTGGCCAGGTCTGCGGTCATCTGCTGTGCAGCCTCCAAAAGCGCATCGGGGTCGAAGCATTGCCAAACCAATCCCCAGTCTTGGGCGGTTTGCGCTGTGATGGGCGTGGCGGTCATGGCCCAGGCCTTGGCGCGCAGCGGTCCCAAGATTTGCGCCAAATGATAGGTGCCACCCGCATCAGGGATCAGCCCAACTTTGGCAAAGCTTTGTACAAATTTTGCCGTGGTGGCCGCCAGGACAATATCGCAGCCAAATACAATATTGGCGCCGGCCCCGGCCGCGACGCCATTGACAGCGCAGACGACAGGTTTGGCCAATGAGCGTAGGCGCTGCACCAGAGGATTGTAAAGCGTGCTCAGGGTATGGCCCAGATCAGGGGGGCCGCCCAATCTGCGCGGATCGCGGCCCTCAAGATCTTGCCCAGCGCAAAATCCACGCCCGGCACCGGTGAGCAATAGCGCGCGCACCTCGGGCTTTTCTGCCTCTTCAAGCGCCGCGCTGAGGGCGGCATGCATCTCGTCATTAAAGGCGTTGAGCCGATCGGGTCGGTTCAATGTGATCTGCATCCAGCCGTCGGTGTGTTGGGTCAGGATCGTGTCGGACATGCGGACCTCCAATGCGGGTTATACAAATAACTTGCATAGACCGACCGCTTGGTCAATTAATATTCCAAGTTTTGAACAGAGGTGCGCCGGTGTTGGATCAAGATCATTTTTCAAGCTATGCTATGGGGCACTGGCTCCGCTCAGATAGCAGCGGGCGGCCGGTTCGCTCGGCGGTCACCGGTGAGACCCTCGGCGTTCTGGGCGGGGTGCCAGATGTGGCGGCCATGCGGGACTATGCCAAAAGCCACGGGGGGCCGGCTCTGCGCGCATTGAATTTTCACGACCGTGCGCGCATGCTCAAAGCCCTCGCCTTGCATCTCAAGGCCCATCGCAAAGCGCTCTATGACTTGTCGTTCCTTACTGGCGCCACGCTTGCGGACAGTCAGATTGATATTGACGGGGGCATTGGCACCTTGTTGGTCTATGCGTCCAAAGGGCGCCGCGAAATGCCCGAGGGGTTTGTTCTGCCCGATGGCGAGCTGGAGGTGCTCAGCCGTGACGGCAGCTTTCTTGGCCAGCATGTTTTGACACCGCGCCAAGGGATTTCATTGCAAATCAATGCGTTCAACTTTCCAGTGTGGGGCATGTTGGAAAAGCTTGCTCCCAGTCTTTTGGCTGGGGTGCCCAGTCTGGTCAAACCGGCCAGTGACACGGGCTATCTGACGCAAGCCGTGGTGCGGTTGATCGCAGATAGTGGAATTTTGCCCGACGGCGCGCTTCAGCTGATCATGGGCGCCACGGGGGATCTTTTGGACTGTCTGGACGCGCAAGACACTGTGGGGTTCACCGGCAGCG
>Ga0209307_1002583_pt1 | contig 10693 bp, 8 predicted proteins | sample COGITO_mtgs_1105_FD_185519 | JGI IMG/M metagenome (GOLD analysis project Ga0209307, IMG submission 185519) | Pelagic marine microbial communities from North Sea - COGITO_mtgs_110530 (SPAdes) (version 2) | ecosystem: Environmental > Aquatic > Marine > Epipelagic ...
GACATGAGGTTGTGGGTGGGCTAAGTATAAAAAGAATGGAGTATTTTTATTTTTTTCTATAAATGAAATACTTTTTCTTGTTAATTCCATTGTTAAATCAGATTGGTCAGTTAGTACTTCAACTGGCTTATCGTAATCATAAAGCATTAAGTCTGGATAACTATCTGGATATTCTGCATGAAAAGGCCACATATCGTTTGAATATAAAATTCCAAAAAAATCATCAAAGCCATGATTTGTAGGTAAAAACTTTTTATTATCTCCAAGATGCCATTTTCCGTAGATTGCAGTATTGTATCCTTTTTGTTTAAACATTTCAGACATTAAGAATTCGCTTGGATTAATTCCTTTTTTGGAATTAGGACCAAGAGCTCCACTAAACCCAATTCGGTTAGGATAGCTTCCAGTTAATATCGAAGCTCTTGAGGCTGAACAAACAGCTTGAGTTGAGTAATAAGAATTAAGAAGCGCTCCCTGGCTAGCCATCAAGTCAAGGTTAGGGGTATTAATCATTTTTGAGCCATAAGAACTCAGGTCGGCAAACCCTAAGTCATCGGCAAGAATAAAAATTACATTTGGAGTTTCAACCATGTCTTTAGTTTGACATGAGGAAAACAATATAAATACAAAGAAAATTTTTAGAATATTATTTTTAATAAATTTCATTGTTTTAATAATTTTTAAAAAATGAATTTTTAAATTAGTGATTTATAATTTAACAATTAGTGATTTTAATCACAAACTTTATATAAGTAATCAAAATGAAGACTAGTAAAAGATCGTTATTTACAAACCCTACTTATAACAAAATCTCTTCAATTCCTGTTTCAAGTCAAATTATATTTTGGCTGGCCTATTTTGCGTTTAACACCGTAAGATGGGGGAGTTTTTATGATGATTATAGTTATTCCTTTAAATCTAACTTGTTGGAGTTTCCATTTCATATTGGTTTATCTTATCTTTTTATTTTTTATCTGCTTCCAAAATTTTTTAACGGAAAGATTATAGATTTTTTTACTCTTCTTGTGATTAGCTTGGGGCTTACCCTTGTACTGAAATATCAAATTGCTTATTATTTTTCAAGTGGAGATGTAATGCCTGAATATGCTGGTTTAACTACAAGAATTGATTTTTCTTATGCGATTACCGTAATCTTGGGTGAAATTTATGTTGTTGCTTTTGTAACAGCCATAAAATTAGCGATCGACTGGACTAAACAGCGACAATATTTAGCTGCTACATCTGAAATGCTATTAGAAAACGAATTAAAATATTTAAGATCTCAAATTCAACCTCACTTTTTTTTCAATACATTAAATAATCTTTACTCATTAACTATTGACAAGTCTGATAAAGCGCCTGATTTAATTTTGAAACTTTCTGATTTAATGAAATATTTTTTATACGAAACTGGCAAAGAATTTCAAACACTAAAAAATGAAGTCTCTCACATTAAAGATTATATTGATATTGAAAAATTAAGATACGATGAAGCTCTTAAAGTAAATTTCAAAATTGATGGAAAAACAAAAAAAGTACTGATCAAGCCGCTAATGTTAATTCCTCTTGTTGAAAATGCTTTTAAACATGGGGCAAGAAACTCAACTAAAAATGGATACATTAACATTGATCTGAAAGCGACAAAAAATCTTTTGGACTTTCGTGTTGAAAATTCATTCGAAAAACAAACGAAAAAAATAAAAGCACAAATTGGAGGAATAGGTCTTGCTAACCTTAAAAAAAGACTTGAGTTAAATTATGGGCCTGATTTATACAGTCTAGATATAATTAAAGAAAAAAATAAATATATTGCACACCTTAAAGTTACACTATGATCAATTGTATAATATTAGATGATGAACCACTAGCAATTAAAGTAATTGAAAATTTTATTAAAAAAATTGATTTTTTAGATTGTATTGGAACTTTTCCAAACGCTAATGATGCTTTAAGCTCTATCAAAAAAGAAAAAGTTGACTTAATGTTTTTGGACATTAATATGCCTTTTATTGATGGAATTAGTTTTTTAAAAAACTTAGAGAATCCTCCAAAAACTATAATTACAAGTGCCCACTCAGAATATGCGCTTGACGGCTATGACTTAAATGTCGTAGATTATTTAATGAAGCCCATACCTTTTGAAAGATTTGAGTTGGCTGTAAATAAAGCCTATAAATTGATAACCAGATCTAGAAAAGAAAAAAGCCTAGATCTTGATTTTATTTTTGTAAGAGTCAACAAGCTTAATGTAAAAATAAATTATGATGATATTTTAGTTATCGAAAGTCTAAAAGACTACATAAAAATTATAACTAAAAACAAAAACTTTATTGTACACACTACTCTTACTTCATTCACAGAGTCTTTGCCAAGAAATAAGTTTATTAGAATTCATCGTTCTACCACTGCGGCAATTGATAAAATTGATGTAATTGATGGCAGTAATGCTTACATCAATAAATTGCCTTACAAAATTGGGGGAAGCTATAAAGAGTCCTTCAAGAATTTAGTGGTCAATTTCAACTAATCCTTCATTAAACCTAAGGCTTCGGTAACTGACGTAACTGGAAATTTACACGTGTTGTCTACACAAACGTAGATATAAGTTTCGTCCTCAAAATACCTGTCTTTAAGTAAATAAAAATTTGTTTCAGTGTCAGATGCTGCCGTTATTGTATTAGGCAAATATTTTTCCATCAACTCGTTAGCTTTCACAAGCGCATTTTTACCTGAAATTGCAATTTCATAAAACTTTTGAGAATAATTATGTGAGTTGTTTAGCCATAATAAATGATCGGTAACTCTCTCTTTAATTACTTCGCTCACATTATTAATCATTGTTTTGGATTGTGACAAATAATTTTTATTTCCATTAAAATGTCCAAGTCTAAATAAATTAAAATTCATTACAGAATTAGCAGAAGGCGTAACTCCGTCCTGAAGATTTATTAATGAGTCTGCAAATAAGTTTTCTTGATTAGTTGAAAATCTATAAAATCCTGATTCTTCTTTAAACTTTTCATTAGAAAAGACTACTAATTCATCTGCAAATTGCAAGTATTTTTGATCAAAAGTAATTTCATATAGACCGATTAGGGCATCAATGTAGTAGCTATAATCTTCAAAAAATAAAACCTCAGCAGCACTGCTGCTAGTGTGCTGAATAATGTTCTTATCAATCATTTTTTTTGATAATGAATTATTAATCAAAAGAGCTTTGTTTAAAAAAACAGGATCTTTTGTTGTTTTATAACTGTCCACTAATCCCCTTATTGTTAAAGCGTTCCATGAAAAAATTATTTTGGAATCAATTATAGGATGAACTCTTTTTTCTCTTTCAATTTTTAATAAAGAGTTAATTCTATTTAGTTTTTTATTGAACTGTGTTAAATTAACGCCTTGTTTCTCACAATATTCTTTATCCGAAATAGTTTGGTAAAAAACATACCTGTCGTTTTCCCAGTATCCAGTTTGATTAATGTTATAGTATTCTGAAACCCATTTAAAATCGTCTTTTAAAATTTTCTTTAACTCCTCTGCTTCCCACACGTAAAAATCTCCCTCACTTTTTGTTCCATCTTTATAGTTTGTATCTGCAGAAATACTTGAATAAATAAGGTTGTCTTCACCAGTCATTTTAGATTCTAAAAACCTGTGAATATTGTAAAGTTCCGATTTGAAACGCTCATCTTTAAAGACCTTGAACGCATTAGAATAAATGCTTAAAAGCTGAGCATTATCATAAAGCATTTTTTCAAAATGAGGAATATGCCAAGTATTATCAACTGTATATCTATGAAATCCTCCATCAATCCTGTCATTTATTCCTCCTCTAGAAATTTTCATTAAAGTTGTGTAAACAAAATCTTTCATGTCTTGATTACTGTACTCATTCGAAAATCTCAAGAAGAAATTTAACATAGAGGGTAAAGGAAATTTCTGTCCATTTCCAATTCCTCCATTTATTTTATCAGAATATTTAAATGCTTTTTCGGCAAGCTCAATTTGAAGATCGGTAGAATAGGTCTCATTTCTTGGAGAAGGCTTTACTAGAGCTTCTTTTTTAACCCCTTCTCTTACACTATTTGCGTATTCTAAAACATCTGATTTTCTGGTCTTATAAAATCCGCTAACTTGATTTAAAACTTGAATCCATTGCGTTTTAGGAACGTACGTTCCTCCCCATATTGGAGTTCCGTCTGGAAGAGCTATAATATTCATTGGCCAGCCTCCACTTCCTGTCATTAAAACCAACGCCTTCATATATATTTCATCTAAATCAGGTCTTTCCTCTCTATCAACTTTAATATTAACAAAGTTGGAGTTCATAACTTTAGCGACATCACTGTCAGTAAAACTTTCCTCCTCCATAACATGGCACCAATGACATGATGAATATCCCACACTAATTAACAATAATTTATCAGAGTTTTTTGCAGAATCTAAAGCTTGATTTCCCCATGGATACCAATTTACTGGGTTAGTAGCATGTTGCTTTAAGTATAAACTTTTTTCGTTTGCTAATTTATTTTCCATGTCTTGGGATAATATAAAGTTTGAGCTCATTATAAAAACTAGAAAAAAAAGCTTAATGTTACTCATTTTAATACAGGATCAAATTTTTTTTCTAATTTAAATATTTATTACACATATTTTTATGTTTTATTCATTTATTAAAACTTTAAAAAAACTCTTTATTTTGTTAGGGTTAATTTACTCGATTAACTCATGTAAAATAAATAGTCCCGAAATAAAGCCAAATATTTTATTTGTTATGGCTGATGATCACACTTCCCAAGCTTGGGGTATTTATGATGGTATTTTAGATAATTATGTTAAAAATGATGCTATAAAATATCTAGCTGATAATGGCACTGTTTTGAATAACATGTTTTGCACAAATTCTATTTGTGTTCCTAGTAGAGCTTCAATATTAACCGGACAATATAGTCATCAAAACGGAGTCTACACACTTGGAGATCATCTAAGTCCGGATAGTCTTAATATTGCAAAAATTTTAAATAAGAACGGATACGAAACCGCTTTAGTTGGTAAATGGCATTTAAAAAAAGAGCCTTCTGGATTTGATTATTATAAAGTATTGCCTGGACAAGGCAAATACAATAATCCTGTTTTTAAAACTAAAGAAAATTGGGAGGATGGTTATAAAGGAGGGGTTAAAGAGGCTGGATTTTCATCAGATGTGATAGGCAGTTCAACTATCACATGGCTCAAAGAAAGAAAATCTGAAAAACCTTTTTTTCTTATGACTCACTTCAAGGCAACTCATGAGCCTTTTGACTATCCTAAAAGACATAATGAATATTTAAAAAATATTGATATTCCTGAGCCAGAATCTTTGTATGATTTTATACCCTCTAACTCTGGCAGAAGTTTTAGTGGTCAGCAACTTGAAATTTTAACCAACAGGTGGATAAATTATTCCGAAAATAAAAATCATAATTCTGATACTAAATACCCTGGAATGCCTTTTTCAGTAGATGGTATGTCTGAAAAAGAAATTAGATCTTACTCTTATCAAAAATTTGTAAAAGATTTTTTGAGGTGTGCGGCATCAATTGATGATAATCTTCAAAAAATTATTGACTATTTAAAAGAATCTGATCAAATTGAAAATACAATAATAGTTTATACTTCAGATCAAGGTTATTTTTTGGGAGAACATGGTTTTTTTGATAAAAGAATGATGTACGAAGAGTCATCGAGAATGCCCTTTGTAATTAGTTATCCAGAAAGAATTTTAAAAGCTCGAAGAATTGATGATATGATCTTAAATTTAGATATTCCTTCGTTATTTTTAGATTATGCGGGAATCAAGCCGCCAAAATCATTTCAAGGCAAAAGTTTTAGAAAAAGTTTAGAATCAAACAAGGATTACAAAGAAAGGGAGTTTACCTATTATAGGTACTGGGAACACAGTCCGGTAAGGCCTGCTCACTTAGGAATAAGGAGTGAAAAAAATAAATTGATTTATTTCTATGGTGAAGGATTAGGCAAAAGGAATACAAGTAATATTAAATCTGCAACTGCTTGGGAATATTATGATTTAATAAAGGACCCTTTAGAGTTAAAAAATGAATTTTATAACCCAGATTATAAAAATGAGATTTTGAAATTACACCATGAACTAATCAAAGAAAAACAATTAGCAGGTGACAAAGAAACTTTAATCCCGACTATAAATGAGATTTAAAATTTTTTTATTGTTGACTTTATTTATTTTTAAATCACAATCACAAACAAGCAAGTCTCTAGAAATCGATAGTTTAATAAATTCTAGTATAATTCAAAAAAACTTTCCAGGAGCTCAACTTTATGTAAAATATAACGATTCCGTTTTAATAAATAAGTCCTACGGATATCATACTTATGACTCCATTAATAAAGTAAATAATACCCATATTTATGATTTAGCGTCTTTGACAAAAGTATTGGCGTCTACATTGTCAATCATGAAATTATATGATGACAATAAATTGGATCTTGAAGAAAAAGTTTCTTGCTATTTCCCTGAACTAAAAAAATCTAATAAAAAAAATACAACAATATTTCAAAGTTTGAGTCATACAAGCGGATGGGTTCCTTATATCAGTCATCAAAACTTTGTTAAGAAAAGAAATGGCGATTTAAAAAGATCTATTATTAGAAATAAAAAAACCAAACGGTTTTCAATAAAAATTACTGATGATTTATATTTGAAGAACACATATTCAAAAAAAATTTTTAAGAGAATTAGAAAATCTAAATTAAATAATACAGGTTTGTATGAGTATTCTGGGTTATTCTTTTTTTATGTTCCAAGTTTAATAAATATGATTTCGGGCTATGATTTTGAAAGTTATTTTAAAAAAACATTTTTAAATAATAAATCTAGTCTAACATTCAATCCTTCAAAAAACTTTAAAAAAGAAATAATCGCTCCGTCAGAATATGATTCGATATTTAGAAAAGGGCTAGTTCATGGACATGTCCATGATGAAGCTGCAAGTTTTATGGGTGGTATTTCTGGAAATGCTGGCCTTTTTGGAAATGCGGAAAGTGTAGGAGTTCTTTTAAATACTTTAGAGCCAGAAAATCCAATGTTTAAACAGTCTACTGTTCAAAAATTCACATCATATGCTTTTAAAAATAGCCCTATTAGAAGAGGGTTAGGATTTGATAAACCTTATTCTAGTATTGAATACGGAGAATATCCAAATAAAAATCTGTCTAAAAACAGTTTTGGACATACGGGTTTTACTGGAACAATGTTCTGGGTTGATCCCGACAAAAAGCTAACAATTGTTTTTTTAACAAATAGAGTTTATCCCAGTAGAGAAAATCAATCGTTTTATGAAAATAATGTAAGGAGTAAATTAATTGACATTTTAATCAAAAAATGAAATATCTATTAAAATTTTTAATTCTATTATTTGGAACATTAAGTTTTTCTCAGGAACTAATTTTTGAAAACCTATTTGATAGTTCTTTAAGCTCTGAAATAGCATGCTACAGAATCCCTTCGATCATAACCTCAACTAATGGAACTTTAATTGCTGCAATTGATGAGCGTAATAACTCGTGTGGAGATTTAAAGTGGAACAAAAATATAAATATAGTTCTTAGAAAAAGTTACGACGATGGTAAAACATGGACTAAAATTGAAAGAATTATTGATTATCCAATTGGTGAATCTGCATCCGATCCTTCAATGATTGTCGACAGGCAAACTAAAGATATTTTTCTTTTTTATAATTATATGAACCTTGATAAGGCTAAAGACATCTACAGATTTATGGTAATTAAAAGTAATGATAACGGAGAAAGTTGGTCTAGTCCTAAAGATATTACAGATCAAATAACTAAAAAAGAATGGAAAAATGATTTTATGTTCATCACATCAGGAAGAGGAACACAATCTGAAGACGGAATTCTTTTACATTGTTTAGTAAATTTAAATAAAGGAACACATATTTTTGGAAGCAACGATCATGGAAAAAACTGGTTTTTAATTGATTACCCCTTAAAACCAGGTGATGAGTCTAAAATCATTGAACTATCAAATGGAGATTGGCTTGTAAATTCCAGAGTAAACTCAAATAAATTCAGATATTCTCATATCTCAAAAGATAGAGGCAAAAGTTGGCTTTCTTTTGAAAATAAAGACTTGTCAGATCCTGCTTGTAATGCGAGTATAATAAATTACAACATAAGCTCTGAAAAATTGCTTTTATTTTCCAATGCTTTTGATTCAAATGAAAGAAAAAACCTTTCATTAAGTATTAGTTATGATCAAGGGATGAGTTGGAAAAATAATAAAACAATCTATAAGGGAAGTTCAGCATATTCCTCTATGACAAAACTAAAAAATGGAGACATAGGTCTTTTTTTTGAAAAAGACAACTACACAAAAAATGTATTTGTTAGAGTCCCAAAAAAATGGTTGCTTGATAAATAGATTAAATACTTCTAAATCTTCTTACGCCTGTCCACATAACTCTTTTAGTTCTGCCTAAATATGATTTAGTTCCAATTCTATCATTAAAATCATTTCTTAGAGAATTTAATTGAGCGTTTCCGTTGTCCTGGTTTTTCATTGTATACTTTAATTAAAAAATTCCGGCAAAAATATATTAAAAATTGAATTTATGTGCTTTTTTTTTAATAAATTTTGGATCAATATTAAACCTCATATTTTGTTATTAAAAAACTCTCTATACAAACTGCAAATAGTCTTTTTATTATTTACTAGTATTTTTTTAAATGCTCAGTCAAATTTTGAAATTTCTTCTCCTGAATCACAAGGATTTTCATCTGAAAAATTAATCCTTTTAAACCAGGCAATGCACAGCTACGTAGACAATAATGAACTTTCTGCAATCCAAACTGCAATTGTTAAAAATGGAAAGCTAATTCATTTTAATAGCTATGGTAGTTCAGATATTTCAGAAAATAATGCGCTTAAAAGTGATGATATTTTTAGAATAGCGTCAATGACAAAGCCTATTGTTTCCCTTGCACTTATGAAGTTATATGAAGAAGGAAAATTTAAATTGAATGATCCTGTTTATAAATATATTCCCGAATTCAAAAACTTAACAGTTAAAAAAAGAAAGAAAACAAAGCCTGTAAAAAATCATGTTAAAGTAATCGATTTATTAAGACACTCTGCAGGTCTAAATTTTAAAGGGCCTGAGGATTACAGAAAGGTCATCAATATGAACTTAGAAGAATATACTAAAGATGCTGCAAAAACTCCCTTAAAATTTGAGCCAGGGACTACTTGGTGGTATAGCTCATCAACTGATATTTGCGGTTATTTAATTGAGGTTTTATCTGGGCAAAAATTAGATGTCTTTCTAAAGAAGAATATTTTTGATCCTTTGAAAATGGATGACACTTTTTTTGAACTTCCAAAAAATAAAATAGACAGATTGACAACTTTATATGTGATTGGAGAGAACAAAGAACTTGTGTCATTTGATAATAAGTCTAATTCTCCATTTAAAGACAAAGTAATTTTGTTAAATGGTTCTGGTGGGTTACTCTCTACAACTGAGGATTATCTTAAGTTTTCCGTGATGCTTTTAAACAATGGATTTTCAAATGGAGAGCAAATAATTAAAAAAAGCACTCTGGATTTGATGAAAGAAGATCACTCTTTAGGTCTTAAATACAAAAAATTAGTTTTTGGGAAAAAGAAAGGTTTTGGATTAGGATTTGAAGTTGTAAAAGAGGATGAAACTAAATTTGGATCAAAAGGAACTTTTGGTTGGGGTGGAATGTTTGGCACTTATTTTAGAGTTGATCCCAAAGAAAATATGGTTTACATATACATGACACAATCTTTCGAAACTTATAAATTGAAGTTAGCTGAAAAATTTAGAGGCCTTGTGTATGATTCAATAATAGAATAGTTTATTTTTTTTCTTTTAAAATACGATTTTGCTCTTCTAGTAAAGAGTTCATGTCCATAAGTAATTGAATGTTTTTAGGAGTAGATATTGATTTATCAGTTGGATCCTCAGCTTTTTTATTAAGTCTATTTATAAATTTAACCACCATAAAAATTGTAAATCCAACAATTAAAAAATCTAAAAAGGTTTCTACGAATTGTCCATACCTTATGGCCACTTCTTCAATCAAAAACTCACCTTCGCTATTAGTTTGAGACTCTCTAAGTATTATTTTTTTGCTCTCTAAATTTATTCCATCCGAAAGCAACGAAAGGGGTGGTAATAAAACTTTCTTTACTAATACATCAATTACTTTATTAAATGAGGCTCCTATAATTATACCAATTGCCATGTCTATCATATTCCCTTTCACAGCAAATTCCTTGAACTCTTGTATTAGTTTCATATTAATATTTAGATAACTAAATATAGTAAATATGTTTATTTAGTATCTTTATTTAAATTAACCTTATAACTTATTTATTTATGAAAAAATTATTTAAACTATCTATTCTAGCATTATTATTTATTGTTGCTTCTTGTAATACTCCTGTGGACAAAAACCCTGAATTTGAGGCAAATGTTGAAACTGCAAAAAGTTTTATGCTTGCTCACGGAAATGATGATATTGCAGCTCAGACAGAAATGCTTCATGACGATTTACTTTGGCAACCGCCAATGTATGGTGCAGATCAGTATGGGAAAGCTGAACACGTTGAAGCGCTAAAAGTATACCA
>Ga0209307_1002584_pt1 | contig 10692 bp, 11 predicted proteins | sample COGITO_mtgs_1105_FD_185519 | JGI IMG/M metagenome (GOLD analysis project Ga0209307, IMG submission 185519) | Pelagic marine microbial communities from North Sea - COGITO_mtgs_110530 (SPAdes) (version 2) | ecosystem: Environmental > Aquatic > Marine > Epipelagic ...
TATCACTAAAATCTTCGCTATAAGTAATAAGATTAGTAGAAGCTGGTTCTAAAAGGTAATGAGGGCAATTAACTACTTTACCATTTAATAAGTCGTAGTTTAGTCTTGATTTGTTTCCTACTACTTCTCTAATTGTTAATTTTGTAATATTTGTAGTTCCAGAAGTATTTTGCCTTATCCATAATTGTATATTTAAACTTACAAATGTAAATGTTCCAAAACCATAACCATATTCATTACCGCTTCCGTTTGCACTACCTAAACTAAAACCAGATGAAGTTGTGTTTCCTTCTATTTGTATTGTGTATGTTTTACCTACTGTTAAAGGTATGATATTTGATTTTGTAATAATACCATCTAAAGTACCACCAGCAGTTGTAAATGTGTCAGCATCTACAATAACACCTCCAGAATTATTAGAAAAATCATTAACTAAATTTACTGGTTGAGAAGCTAACTCACTTCCAAATGCTCCTACTTCTTGTATAAATCCAGTTGGTGCTATTCTAGTTGCAGAACTATTACGAGTAAAGTCAAAGTCTCCTACTCCATCTGATGGGAGTACAGAATAAAACTTGTCTCCTTGTGCTGCTGGTATTAATGCTAATTTTGGTTTTGCCATTGTCTTAATTTTTTATACGTCTAATATTTGTGTTTCGTGAATCCAATCAGCGATACACTTTACTGCTTCTACGTTGTCTGCTCTTACTATTTGTACTGATACATTGTCTATGGTGCAAGATGCGGTATTCCCAACAACTCTCGCAAACGCTATTGATTCTCCGCCCGATTGTGTTGTAAAAGTAATTTTTTTATTTCCAATCGTTGAGTATTCACCAAGGATGATTTCACCACCCGCTGCTCCGTTATTTAGTGAGGTTGCTTTAATGATTCCAGTAATTGAAACTATATCAAAATTCAACACATAAGTTTTGCCCGCAATAGTTACATCATTTTGATATAAAGGCAAATAGGAAGAGGTAGACGGCATTGATGCCGTGCCTCCGCTTATTGTCCAAAAACTTGATTTAAACCAATCGCTATCTGTTGCAAAGTCACCATTAGTAACTTGATTAGGTTGTTGGCTAGTAAGCATTTCAAATTGACTTCCAAAAAAGTCTGGTTTACCAATAACTGAAGGTGCTGTTTGTATAGCGTTTCCCCACCAAGTATAATTGTAATATAATCCCCAAGTTCCAGTATCCATTACTTCTTTGTTTTATAGTTATAATTTATTTCTATGTCTAGTGTGTTCGTTTGTGTCCACATATTTCTTTTTTAAGTATTGTACTAACTTTACAATATTCTCTTTTTTTTGTTTATATCTTATAACACCCATCCACCAAAATCTGAATTAGATGTATCTGGATAAGTATCATCCTCTGTATTTGCATTATACTCAGGATAAGTAGTTTGGTTATAGATCATAAAATCTATAAAGTTGTTAGTGTAAAATTGTGCTATGTCTCTATATTTCTCTACTAAATAATCAACCTCATCTTTATCTACTGTTAATGCATTCTCACTTTGCCCTTTAAATACTCCTTTTGCACCTACTGTGTAAGCAGCAAATGGCATGTAACAAACTAATGCCCAGTATATTGTCATAGGCTTAACGTATGTTTCTAAAAGTGTTTTATAAGCTGCATTAGCTGGTTGATCTATAGTACCAGCAATTATCAAAGCTTGTAATTTTTCTAAAAGCTTAGTTCCTAAATAATTCTGAACTTCTGTATCTTGTGCAATCTCCACCATGTAGATAAAGCGATCAGGATCGACATTGCCAGAAAGTACAGAGTACCTTTTAATATCTTTTGTTGTTATAAATAATGCTTTTGCCATGTCTTATCTTATTTAGGGTATGCTCCTCTATTTTTCATATCTTCAGGAGCTATTCCAGCTTCATAAGAACCCCAAGGATTTCTTGTATATGATGGAGGTATAGTTCCAGTTTTTTTATAATCCAATAAAGAATCGCTAGGCTCAGTATCTTTTTTTAAGCGATATAACACTTGTTTCCAAGCATGTCTGCAATAGATACCTCCTTTAAATTTAAACAGATCGTAAGGCTTTCCATCGTGTCCTAATTGCTTATTTATACCATCTTTTGAAGCTCTATCAATATCTTCTAATCTATAGACAATATTAGCTCTTGAAAGTCTCATCATATCATCACAAAAAGTTCTTGATTTATTCCCTATTATATTAGGTTTTAATGATTTTTGAAAATACTTATATCGTATTTTATAATTCTTTGAATCTAAATAAGATGACTTGTTTTTAGGAGCATATATTTCATCTTTTAATTTTGTAAATAAAGATTTCTTTTCTACAATAGATGCCGATGCCCATTCTTCATTAGAAACATTATCTTCTGAATATTCTCTCGCATCTACTTCTTCCCATTCATCCGATACTTCCTCCCCTTTTAAATTATCTAATAATAATTTGCCTTGATCTTCCGACAATGTGGCTACCTTATGAGATTCGCATGGCATATACCACACCTCTCCATCTTCTTCGTGTTCATGATAACCTTTGCACCCTTGTTCTAATGCCTTTGCTTCTGCTTCTTCTATTGTTTTATAAACTTCTTTGCCATCTATTTTTTTAAGTCCTAGCTCATATCCAGTTTCTTCTTCTATTATCTCTTCATTTACTATGTCAATATCCGTAAAATCAAGAGGTTTAAGAGTCTTAAAGTATAAGTCTAGTGCTATATCATTAATCGATAAAATCGCATCAATACACTCGATTACTTGGTCTTGAAAACATTGTATAACAATATTGTCAAATAGCTGAGTTGCGTTCTTTATTTCTTCTGCATTATTTCCCATGCCATCATTACCTTCTCTAATACCAAGAAGCATTGGAGAAGTAACCCTATGACCTACGATGAGCTTTTTAAAGCATTCATCAGCTAAATAAGAATAGTGAGCTGGAGCATCGTTTAGTGGAATGTCATCTACTGTTGTTTTGGATTCTGCATTGCTGTTAAATGCAACAATTACTTTCTCTCCTCTGCTTCCTGTTAATTTAGATAATACTTCTGCTTTTATAGATTGCATTTTTTCAGGATCAGGAACTCCATTGTTAAAATTCACAACTTTAGTACCACTAAATCCATTTATACAATCATTAATTAAATAATCTCCTATTTCATCCTCTAAAACAGCGTAAGGCATTGCTGAACTCCAATCAGGAGAGCTATAATAGTATTTACCAGCTTCGTAAGGCTTTAGCACATACATTTCTACCTCATTACCTTTTCCAAATCCAAAAGCTGCTATTCTGTCTGGCTTTTCGTTTGGTTTCATATTATCCCAATGATTAGAATAATACCAAGCTTCTATTTCTCCTTCATCGTTGCATTTTTCTGCTCTTAGCGTTTCCATTGGGAAATGATGTACTTCTTTTACTTTACCATCTTTATAAACTAACTGAAATGCTGCCATTCCTAGTATTTTGTAGTCAGAGATAAATCTTCTTAAATCTTGCTTTTTAAATAAGGACATCATCTGAGCGTACTGCTCAGGTCTTTTATCTCCATCGTGTGCAGCAAGTCCTTTTCCATAGATCATGTTAGAAACCCCTATACAAATGGCTCTATTAGTAGTAGAGTTGTTGTTTACATCAATTATGTAATTAAAATAATTATTTGATTGACCATATTGTATATAGTCTTTGTTTTTTAGCTCTACAACTTCTGGAGCTGTGTATGCTGCTAAATTAGTTACGAAAAATTCGCTCATATTACTACATATTCGTTAGTGGTTACATTCTCTGTATAGACATCTTTATTGATTGTATAAGTACTAATAGTTTGATCTGTACAAAAAATGTTATCTCTATAGACTATTGAAGAGCCATTTAACACTTTTAGAGTGTAAAATCTGCCCTCTACAAGTACTGGAGAGAATGTTACGTTACCTTTTAGATAATATTTATCTTTTGTAAATGTTAATCCAGTATAAGTAACTGGTGTATTAGTATCTTGATCAGTAATAACTATACTAGATGCTACATATTCTCTAGGAATAAACTTTAATTCTTGTGCATTTGTAGTAGTAGTTAATATTATCATTAAATAGTATTTTAATATAAACACCAAAAGGCTAAAACTGTTATATAAAAAAAAGGCAAAACGAAATGTAATGCCTTTGATTTATTAAAAAAATAAGGAATTAAGTTCCTGGTACTACAACTATATCAGCAGCAGTAACCATAGAAGAAAATGCCATAAAATTAGCTGGAGATTTCTCTGTTCCAGTTAATGTTAAGTTATATCCATTTAAATCTCCCATTGCAGCTCCAGTAGCTGTATTAACTGCTACCTCAACCCCATTTTCAATTCCAGCCAAATAGAAGTTAGAATTGTAATCCTCAATTATTATTTGTGGTCTTCCGTAAGAAAGTAACTTTAATTGTGCTGTTGTTGCTTTGTCTTGTTTCTTTAAAACAACAGTTCCAGTTTGAGTCCAAAAACTCGTTCCATTTTCTCTTGAATTCTCATTAGTTTGTTCAAAAGAATTAGCTCCTTTTAAATCGTACTTGTAAAAAGTAAGAGGAGCTGCAAATGCAGTAACTTCTCCATCTGCTCCAATTGTTGCTGTAGTTAATAGATCCGCTGTATAAGCTCCGTTTATATAGATAGCTTTTATGCCACCTACAGAGTCTTTACATGGTTCTAATCTTCCAGCTGTAATATCACATGCCATCCGTTATATGTATTATAACTCTTTGGGTATCAAGTATTTACAAGATACCCTTTGAGTTGGTTAGTATTAATTTATTAATTATCCAGCATAGTAAACTACATCTGCACCTACTCCGATTTGTACAGCAGCAGTAAATCTCATTACGATTCTTACATTTTGCGATCCATCGATTGGAGTTTGGTCAATTACTCGAATTTCATTATAATCTGAGAGTAAGCCCGTACCAAAAAATAAATTGCTAGATTCAGCAGCAATCATAGTGTTATCGCTCATACCTCTTGCTACAAAGATTGGAATTCCTCCGAAAGATAAACTTCCGTTGTTGTACCATTGTGTACCTTTGCTATCAGAACCAGCAGCTCCAATAGTAGCAGTAAATCCACCTAATGCTCTAATGTATAATTTAGCAGCTTTGTTAGATACATATAATTTTAAATCTTCTTTTCCATATAGTGCATTTGGAATTGCATCTACAACTCTTTGCATTTCATCAATGATGTTAGCAGCAGTTAAAGCAATTGGGCTAGATACATCAATTACAGATGCATCAGCAGCAGCAAGAGTTTCTATTCCATTGTACTCTCCAGCTTGCGCTCCACCTAAATTACCAGTCCATAAGTTAATTTCGTTTTGTGCTGCTACTTTAGAAGCTACATAACCAATTAAATATTCTGAGAATGAAGTTGGTAATCCGTTGTTATTAAATGCAGAGTAACCCATTTGAATCGCATCCCATGTGTTAAGGAAATCTGATTTACATAAGTTTAAGTTTACTTGGAACTCTTCTGGTTGTAATACAACTTCTGAAAGTGTTACAGAAGAAGAAGCTGCGAAATCACAAGTTCCATCTGCAATTAAATCTCCAGTTTCTACTTTTTGTATTACTTGTTTAAATTTTACATTTGGCATTACAGTAACTCCTCCATCATCAATAGTTGAAGAAGTTAATAAAGCAGCAGAAATATATTTTCCACTAAACTCACCAGCATAGCTTGAAGAGATGCTTACTGTAGTAGCTAAGTCTGTTCTTTTTGACATAATTTTAATTTTTAAATATTAGTTGTTGTTAAATAATCTTGCAAATACTCTGTCTTGAGTATTCATCGGTCTGTTTTGAGCATAATTTCTATGCTCTACTTCGTTTTTAGATTCTGGATTGTGCTTGATAGCAGTAGGAGTTTGAGCAGATAATTCTACTTCTTCGTTTACTTCAATTTCTGAAGCATCTACTTTGTTTTCCTTGTCTGCTTTTAAGTCTGCAATAGCATCCTCTAAGTTTTTAATTCTTTTTTCCATCCCTTTCCAATCAGCTACATCAGCTTCTTCTTCCATTTCTACTTCTTCCTCTACAGGAGCTTCTACCACTTCTTCAACTTCCTCCTCTACGGATTCTTTTAATTCAGCAATAAGACCTTCCTCTTCGACTACAAGTAGCATAGAATCGTCCATTAAATACTCGCCTTTGGGAACGGCAATTCGTTCATCTTCATCGGTTACAATAAAGACCTCTTTACCTTTAGAAAATTCATCAGCTTCAAAGCGAGTTCCGTTTTCCAACTTTCTCTCTTCTAGCTTAACTTCTAAACCAAGTAAAGTTTTGACTTTGTTTAAAGTTTCTTTTGAGTTCATATATATATATTAAATGATTATAATTATAATATAAACTGCATCTTAAATAATCTGTTGTAAATTCAGCCGTTTTGACCTGTTGTAGAGCCTATGCCTTGATTTTGCAAATCTCCATTGCAACACTTAGAGTTATAAGTATTGTCTTTGCATAAACATCCTCTTTTACCTCCTTTAGGAGAAGTTTTACTTGGTGTTGGTGTTTGATTCCTCGAGTACATCTATAATTTGTTTTAGTAGTTTATCATCTTCGCTTAACTGGTCTGTTTGCTTGTCTTGTGGTCTATTTAAGCGATCTGCAAAATAGCCTTCTATAGAAAATCCTTTTACCTTATTTTCTTTAACGTAGTTATTCCAAATGTCATCATTATCTACTTTCATGGAAACCATCCAAGTACCAACTGGCATATCTAATCCATATTTTTTACTCTTGTCGTGTATAGAATCTTCTACTAGCCAAGATTCTACTACTGTCATGCCATCTAGTTTTTCTGTATCGTGTTCCATTGTAGCCTGTCCTTGATTACCAGATTTTAAAAACATCTGTGATGCTTTGGCTACTGTTTCTTTAGAGAAATAAATATAGAACTCATGATCTCCTGATTTTCTGTATATAGGCTTGTCTGGTATAAGAGCAGCACCCATTAACAAGCGTTTCTCTTTTGATACTTCTGCAAGTCTTATTTTATCCTCATTTTTAAGAGCAATAAAATCTTCTTCTATTGCTGGAGATTCAACTACTGAAATTGCTTCTATTCCAGAAAGTTCATCATTTTCATCTATTACTAATTCTATTATATCCATAATCTTAATATTTTAATATAAACCTTGTTAGTGTGTTTTTGTTTTATTATCCTAATGATGCCGATTGTATAATATTATTCTGTAAGCTTTGTGATGTTGTAACATCTTGACTTACAACAAATGCTTGTACTGGAGGTTGCTCTCCTAATGCAGAAGCTATTTGATTAGTTCCTGATGTGCCTAAAATATTAAATGATGGAGTTTGTGCCACTATTGAACTAACATTTGGAGTTGCTGCACTTGCTGTTCTAGTAGGGCTAATAGCTGTTGCACCTGATGTTGATTTAGGATTAGTTTTTAAAATATCTTTAACAGATTTAAATCCAATTCCAGCTATAGTAGCAACATTCGCAATTTTAAGACCAATTTCAAAAGGAGTAACAGTTTTAGTTGCTAATTCAGCAGTTATACCTTGATAAGTATTTATAAGAGCTGCTGCTGCTGCTGCTGCTTTACCAGCTTTAGAATTTTCTCCTAATAACTGAGCTATTCCTAAGAAAGTAGATTTAGCCATTGCTAACTTAGCGTTTCTTTCTATTTTATCTCTCTCTGCATCAGCTTTAATATCTGCATCTTTACCTTTTTGTATTTGACCATTCCAATATGCTATTATTTTTGCTTTTTCTTCTTCTGTAGCATTTAAACTTTCTAATTCTGCAAGTTCTTTAGTTTTTTGAATTTCTGCTTTTTCCTCTTCCTTTATAGCATTCTCTTCTAATTGCTGTTGCTCAAATTCATCTTGTATTTGTTTTATTCTCTCTAGTCTTGCTAATTCAGCTTCAGCTTCTTTTTCTAATTCTGCTGCTGCTTCATCTATCTTTCTTTGCTTTTCAGCTTTTTCTTCATTAGTTGCAGTTGTTATTTGTGTTTGAAGTAATCTTTGGCTTCTTAATTTTTTAGTATCTAATTGAATTAATTTAGCTTGCATTTCAGCAAGTTTATCTTTATCCTCAATAGTCGTTTTGCCAAGAGCCATTTCATCAGCTTGAGCCTTTATTTTAATTCTTTGGGATATAATTTCTTTTTGTGTAATTTCTTCCTCTAGCCTTTGTGCTTCTTTTAACAATGCAATTCTTTGTGTAGCATTATTGTTTTCTCTGTCCTCTGCTTGTAATCTTATATCATTTATCTTTCTGTCTGCTTCTGCTCTTTCTGTCTTTAACGCTCTATCAATGTGATGTGCTTTTTGTCTAGCTTTAGTTATTTCTGTCATTGCAGAAATCTCAGTTTTAGTTTCTTCTATAAAATCTGTTACAGCTTCTTTTGCATCATTATAAGCTCCTTTTATAGTTCCTATAGGATCAGATATAAACTTTTTAAAACCATCAGCAAAGCTTTTAAATACTTCTTGAGGTTTAGTAAATACATCAATTATTAATTCTCCTAAAGAAGCAAAGGCATCCATAACCTGATTAGTAACAGCTCCAATAGCTGCCATTGCTATTTGAAACTTTTCTTGCCCAGCTTCACTTCTTTTAAATGCAGCAATTAAAGATGTTACTGCTGTTAATAACAAACCTATACCAGAAGCTAACAAAGCTATCTTAAATAAATTCATTCCCTTTACAGCATCTAATATAGTTCTATAAAAACTTCGCATTGATGTTATTGCACCACCAGTAGCTTTATCTACTAAACCAACAACTCCAGTTAGTTTATCCTGTTCTTTAATAGCTTCTTTTAGAGTCTTATTTGCATCTTTTTGCTCTTTTGCAATATTTCTTCTATTTTTTTGTTCTTTAGTTAATTCTCTGTTAGTTTCTCTTAATTTATCGTTATAAAACTTTTGAGCTGCAAAATTACTTTTACTAGCACTTGCTAGTTTATCTTCATAAAATGCCTGATCATCTATAAGTTTTAGTATTACTTTATCTTGTATTTCTAATTGTTCTGTTAATTCATCAACTGACTTTTGTGCAGCCTTAGTTTCTGCACTTATTATAATAGTTCTTTTTACTGCCATTTTATATTTCTTTTTAATTGCTCATAACCTTCTTTAAAAGATAGTGGCAATTTGTTTTTTCCTTTTGCTATATCTATAGTTTTACTTACTCCGTAAAACTTATCTATGTTTAATAGTTTTAGTATGATCATGTTAATACGCTTGGTGTGTAAGCACTTTGCTTAGTGATAAGCTCAAGTCTGCTTTTATTAGTTAGTAAATTAGTTCTTATGCTATTTATATAATACTCTTGTCCATTTACAATAAACACATCATTTAGTTCATAGTTTAAAACTATTGATGAGGGTAATTGTGCAGTAAACTTTACAACCCTTGCTTGTTCTTCAAAAAGCTTAACTATGTATTGAGAATAAAATCTATTAAACAAACTATTCTCATTTAAGTTTCCAGTGTATTCATTATACTCAATTCCAAAGTTTAAAGTATGGTTTCTGTCTGGAGTAACATTCGAAGGCGCATTGTATTCTTCTATTTGAAGAAGAGTAATTGGGTAATCTGCTGCATCAACTGATTCGTTAAAAAACATATATGGTTTTCCTAAAGTAGTTTTGTTTTCTGCATCTACCCACCATCCAAAAACTAAACCAGTTACATCATCATTGTCATCTATTATGTTTATTAATTGACTACGTTGCCCATCTACTTTTACATCATAGCTTTGACCATCGTATTTTTCTGGTGAAGAATAGTTAAGGTTTCCAAACTGTTGGCTAAACTGATTTAAGTATCTTAAAGATGTTTGTGTAACAGATGGAGAATAATTAAAGTTTATTCTTGAATATGGTACTGGTCTGTCTATAGTGTTAGAATCTACAACTATGTATTTAGATATATCGTGAGTGTTTCCAGTAGTCATAAAGTCATCAAATGTTTCTACATATATTTTACTTGAACCTCTTTTAGTATATGCAGTTAAATTAAACATCTTGAATAGTGTAGTCAAAAAGTCAAGGACTTTCATATTAGGGATATAGTCTTGTATAAATACATTTTGCCCTAAAGTAAAAGCATTATAAGAATAATCTCCGATTGCAACTGGAGTACCATCTCTTAAGGTTTGTACTATACGTACAGTTTCTGCATCAAAACTAGCACCTATGTTAGAATTTAATCTAAACTCTATGTCATAAGTTCTTGAGGATAATGTGCCACTATTTAAATCTCTCAAAGTAACTGTAAAATTATTTGCGCCAGTCATTCTTGTTTGATAGTCTAATAACTCATTTGTAAGTTTATCTCTTGTTATTATTTCTAAATCCCTATCTGGGTCTGTATCTAGAACTAATCTTATAGAATAATTATATTCATCACTTACTACTAAATTACCTCCACTTAAAAAATCAGTACCAGAAGTAAATGTAAAATCTGCAAATGTTAGTTTCTTTGACCTTTGCTCAAAATCAACACCATATCTTGGAACAACAGTTGAACCAGTTTCAGTTACTGGTGTTTTTTCTCTATGCAGCCACAAATACAAATCATCAAATACATCACTATCAAAAAAACTTGTTATACCAGTTTCATCTGTCATATTAAACTCTATATTGTATTGAGTTTGTATCGCTTCTATAATACGTTTGC
>Ga0209307_1002585_pt1 | contig 10690 bp, 8 predicted proteins | sample COGITO_mtgs_1105_FD_185519 | JGI IMG/M metagenome (GOLD analysis project Ga0209307, IMG submission 185519) | Pelagic marine microbial communities from North Sea - COGITO_mtgs_110530 (SPAdes) (version 2) | ecosystem: Environmental > Aquatic > Marine > Epipelagic ...
GGCGGCTGAACGCGCCCTAATGAAGCTTGCGCCTAATTTGGTTGCGTTGCCTGCTCCTAGATATGCACAACGGCTAAGTCTTTTCGAAACCGAATCGAATTTTGATCAAATCCCTGTACAAATTGATGACGCGTTGGCTGTTCGGTTTAATGGGCCGAACAGCTTTACTGGTGAAGACGTCGTCGAACTACACGTCCATGGCGGGCATGCGGTGATAAGCGCACTTATGACGAGTCTCTCTAGCATCGAAGGACTGCGTCCAGCTGAGCCTGGAGAGTTTTCTAGACGCGCATTTGAAAATGGCAAGATGGATCTGACCGCTGTTGAAGCTATTGCTGACCTCGTCGATGCTGAAACATCTGCACAACGCCAGCAGGCGTTAACACAAATGGGCGGAGCACTTGCTAAAACATATTATGGTTGGCGCGAGCGTCTGGTAAAAGCTATGGCTTTTGCTGAAGCTAGTATTGATTTCTCTGAAGAGGATATTCCTGAAGACCTCAGCCGCCAAAGCCTTGATGCGCTCAAGGTTTTGGCTCAAGAGATCAGAGAGCATTTATCAGACAGTAATATAGGTGAGCGAATTCGTGATGGTTTTCGTATCGCCTTAACGGGTGCGCCGAATGTTGGTAAGTCGAGTTTGTTAAATGCTTTAGCAAAAAGAGATGTGGCTATTGTTTCTGATATTGCTGGCACGACCCGTGATGTGATTGAAGTTCCCATGGACTTGAGTGGATACGCTGCCGTCATTATCGACACAGCGGGTATTCGTGAAAGTGAGGATGTTATTGAGCGTGAAGGCGTGCGCCGGGCATTAGAACAGGCGGCATCTGCAGACTTGAGATTACATCTCGTCGATAGTGTTGAGGCTGCTGAAATGGCTGAGCACAATCCTGATACAATTGTTGTGATGAATAAGTGTGATCTTCTGTCAAATAATGATCTGGGCAAGGCACTCTTAGGCGTGCACCTTCTTTCAATAAAAATGAATGATGGTCTTGAAAGCTTAATTGTGGAGATGTCGGAGCGCATCTCAAATCAAGCTGCGTACAGAATCAAATCCTCTGCCCCACTAACCCGCGCGCGACATCGTCATGCACTCGAAGAATGTGTTGATGCTTTAGATCGTGCATTTGTGAGTGCTGACGCTGGGGCAGATGTTGAGATGATGGCAGAAGATGTCAGAGTTGCTGCTCAAGCTTTGGGTCGGATTACGGGCTGTGTGGATGTTGAAGAATTGTTGGATCGTATCTTCAGTGATTTTTGTATTGGGAAATGATCGTTGGCGTTGTTTCACGTGAAACATTTGCTTGTTCCAATTGACTCGTATAAATTGTAGTCCTATGTTCCGGCCATGTTAAAACCCGATGTCATCGTTGTTGGTGGTGGACACGCCGGCGCAGAAGCTGCCGCCGCATCTGCACGCATGGGTGCGCGCACTCTTCTTGTTACACACCGACTCGAGACAATTGGTGAGATGTCATGTAATCCAGCGATAGGCGGATTGGCAAAGGGCCAGCTTGTTCGAGAAATTGATGCGCTTGATGGGATCATGGGGACAGCAATTGATCGTTCTGGCATTCAGTTTAGAATGCTCAATCGATCTAAAGGCCCTGCGGTTCGAGGCCCCCGGGCGCAAGCAGATCGAAAGTTATATAGAAATGCTATTCAGGACTTACTGAGTGAAATTGAGAACTTGGAACTTCTTGCTGACTCGGTCGAAGATTTACTAATAGATGAGAAAAGCGGTCGGGTTACAGGTATCCAAACGGTTTCTGGAAATGAGATTACAGCTGGCGCTGTTATTATTACCACTGGGACATTCCTTCGTGGTCTCATTCATATCGGGGATCAGAAAATACCTGCTGGCCGAGTTGGCGATAAGCCTTCTATTGGGCTGGCCTATACGTTTAAAAGATTGGGCTTTCCATTAGGGCGTTTGAAAACAGGCACCCCGCCAAGACTTGATGGTCGGACAATCGGTTGGGGCGGGCTTGATGCTCAACCGGCTGACGATCCACCGATTCCGTTTTCATATCTCACAGATAAAATTACTGTGCCGCAAATTGCGTGTCATATGACATTCACGAACCCTAAAACGCACACAATCATTGAAGCGAACTTACATCGCTCTGCGATGTATTCAGGACAGATTGAAGGCGTTGGTCCAAGGTATTGCCCGTCCGTTGAAGACAAGATCGTGCGCTTTGCCGATAAAGAGCGGCATCAAATTTTCCTCGAGCCAGAAGGTCTCGATGACGACACGGTATATCCAAACGGTATATCCACGTCCCTGCCAAAAGATGTTCAGCTTGAGTTCTTAAAAACAATACCAGGCCTCGAAAAAGCAATCATGCTTCAGCCAGGTTATGCGATTGAATATGACTATGTAGACCCGCGCGCCTTAAAAAGGAGCTTGGAAACCCAAGAGGTTCCAGGTCTTTACCTTGCTGGTCAAATCAATGGGACGACGGGTTATGAAGAAGCTGCCGCTCAAGGCTTGATGGCTGGTGTTAACGCAGCTTTAGCCGTTAGTGGGTCGAACAAGACATTTGAACTTGACCGCGCCGATGCATACATCGGCGTGATGATTGATGACTTGGTGACGCTGGGCACGGCTGAGCCTTACCGAATGTTTACAAGCCGAGCGGAGTACCGGTTGTTACTCCGTGCTGACAATGCCGATCTGCGTATCACACAGCGAGGTGTTGATATCGGGTTGGTTGGATCTGGCCGTCACAAAGTATTTGCGGAAAAGTCTATTGCATTGAACGCGGCACGAGACGCCCTCCTCAGTCTTAACGAGACACCTAACTCGTTACGCAATCATGGTTTCGAAATAAACCAAGATGGAATTCGCAGGAATGGTATCGAAATTCTCAGCTATCAAAACGTTGACTATGCAAAGATGTCACACGCCTGGCCCCAATTGAATGGAATCCGCCCAGACATCATAGAACAGCTTGAGATCGAAGCGACATATTCGAGCTATTTAGAACGTCAGGACGCGGACATAAAAGCGCTGCGACGTGATGAAAATCTCCGCCTTCCTGCTGACCTTGAGTATAATGGTATACCTAGCCTGTCAAACGAAGTGTGCGATAAATTATCTCGTGTCCGACCAGAAACTATTGGTCAGGCCGCACGTATATCTGGTGTCACGCCAGCAGCCATTACTGCCCTCTTGGCCTATGTGAAGCGCCAAGACAGCAGATTAACGGCCTAGCACATGTTTCACGTGAAACATTTCCAGTTATGACTGATGCCACGCCCCTCACTAAAGAAGGTTGTGCTGAATATTTATCAGGTATTGATGCAGATACGATGGATCGGTTTGAGATTTATTTAGCTCTTTTGTCGAAATGGCAGCGCGCCATAAACCTCGTGGGAAAGAACACCTTAGCAAATGCTTGGCGACGTCATATTCTGGATAGCGCGCAGCTTCTTCCGCATATTGAAAAAGACCTAAAGATTGCCGATTTAGGTAGCGGTGCTGGATTGCCTGGGCTCGTGATTGCAATTGCGACAGGTGCTAACGTTCAGCTTGTTGAGAGTGATCAAAGAAAAGCAACTTTCATGCGTGAAGTCGCTAGAGAAACAGGGACAGATGTTGATGTTCATGTTGCGCGGATTGAAGACTTGCCTTCACTAGATGCCGATATTGTTACAGCGCGGGCGCTTGCGCCTTTGCCAAAACTCCTTCCATGGGTTCACCGCCATTTGAAAAAAGGTGGTAAATCTGTACTTATGAAGGGGGCTGGTGTCGATCAAGAATTGACCGAAAGCACGAAACAATGGACAATGAATGTGGTCCGAAAGTTTAGTATATCTGACGCATCCGGAACCATTCTCATTGTTAATGACCTTTTGCCCCTAACAGATAGCTGATCATATTTTGCACCCACATCGTACCCGTATTATCTCGATTGCGAACCAGAAAGGTGGTGTTGGTAAAACAACTACAGCCATTAATCTCGCGACCGCGCTTGCTGCCATTAAACAGAAAGTTCTGATTATTGACCTCGACCCCCAAGGCAATGCCTCGACGGGATTAGGTATTGAGCATGAAGCTCGAGACAAAAATACATATCATGTCCTTATCCGTGAGATTGCTTTGCAAGATGCGATACAGGCAACCTGCATTCCAGGATTGGATATTGTTCCCTCAGGCATAGATCTATCAGGTGCTGAAATTGAACTTGTTGATGTTGAGCGTCGGGAATTCTGTTTACGCGAAGCTCTTATGCTCGCGTCGGTCGAATATGATTATATCCTCATTGATTGCCCGCCGGCCTTAGGTTTATTGACGATCAATGCTTTAGTCGCGTCGCAGGCCGTACTTGTTCCCCTTCAATGTGAGTTCTTTGCATTGGAAGGCGTATCCCTTTTGGTCCGGACGATTGAACGCGTTAAAGCGACCTATAATCCAGGGTTAGAAATTCAAGGAATTGTTCTGACCATGTTTGATGGCCGCAATAACCTATCGGGCGCGGTTGCAGATGACGTTCGGGCATATTTTGGGGATAAGGTCTATCAGACAGTAATCCCAAGAAATGTTAAAGTTTCAGAGGCGCCTTCATATGGGCGCCCTGTAATTGTCTATGATATCGACTGTGCCGGTTCACAGGCATATTTGAGCCTCGCGGGTGAAGTCATTCATCGCGAACGACGAGTAGGTGTATAATGGCAGATAAAAAGAAAAAATTAGGTCGCGGTCTTTCAGCCCTTTTAGGTGAAAGTAAAGATGACTATGCGAAGTTGGACCGTGTTCGTACTGGAAAGCCAGTTGCTGTTGAGCTTTTGCATCCAGGAAAATACCAACCACGGCATCATATGGACCAGGTCGCTATCGATGCGCTGGCCCAGTCAATTCGTGAAAAAGGCGTGTTACAGCCCCTCCTCGTAAGGCGGCATCCAGACGATCCATCGGCATTCGAAATTATTGCAGGTGAACGCAGGTGGCGCGCAGCGCAACTCGCCCAACTTTCTGAAGTCCCTGTTATTATTAAAGATTTTGATGATCAGACAACACTCGAAGTCGCTCTTGTTGAAAACGTACAGCGCGAAAACCTATCTGCAGTGGAAGAAGCTGATGCGTATCAGCAGCTTATGGAAGAGTTTGGTCACACGCAGGACGATGTATCAAGACTGGTTGGAAAAAGTCGAAGCCACGTCGCCAATACATTAAGATTGTTAGCTTTGGATCCAAAAGTGAAGAAGTTTGTAGAAGAAGGCCTTTTAAGTGCGGGACATGCGCGCACATTGATTGGTGTCGACGGCGCTTATGAAAAAGCTAAAAAGATTATAGAAAAAAATCTAAGTGTGCGGGAGGCAGAAAAACTTGCTCGCCAATCAGGTGTAAAGTCTCAATCGAAAAGTGTTTTGAACGCGAAGCCTAAAGATGTAGATACAATCGCACTTGAGCGAGATTTAACTAATCTATTAGGCTTGAAAGTAACCGTAGATGGTTCAGGCCAAAAAGGCGTCTTGCGCATTGCATACGACGACTTGGATCAGCTTGATCTAGTTATTGAGAAATTGAAATCTGTTGATAAAAAGCCGATTTCAACGGTGGTAGAACTCCCTCGCGAAGAAAATAAATCTCAAAAGGAAGAAACGCCAAAACTATCTGTTAGCTTGAAGCCAAAAAGATAATTTATATCAATTGCTTACATAACTAATTAGTGATTTGTCGTCTGTTTCGTCGTGCGGCCTGAGTGAGCTGAATCATTGTTCTTTCACAAAGACTCCGATCGATATCTAAGCCTGACTTACAGTCCCGCTCCGTCTGCAATAACAAAGTTAGTGCGCGTGCAAGGTCTGGCGTCGACCAGACGTTGGCCTGTGAGATGAAACTATCCATCATTTTGAAAAATACAGGTGGGCGCAGCCGTTTTACGGCCTCCCCGATTGATGAGCCATTTTCGACATTTGCTTTTGCTTGATGCAAGCGATCAAGGTGACGTTGAACTCCTCGAATAACAGCAATAGCCGCGGTTCCTTCAGAAAAAGCGCGATCCATAGAAATACTTAGACGTTTCTGATCTCCAGCACCGACAGCAAAGGCAATATCGTCTAAAGATGATGTTTTGATATCGCCGATGGCGGCTTCTACATCATCTTCAGTTACTGTTGCTCCAGAATCAGGTCCACCTGCATAAAGTATGAGTTTATCAAGTTCTTGGCGGATGGCTAATCGGTCTGTACCAAGTCGAGCTAACAGTGCGGGCAATGCATCTGGTGCTAATTTGATGCCCTGGCTTGAAAAATGCTCACGGACAACAGCGCCTAAATCACGGCCTTCATCTGGATAGCATCCGATAGCAGCTGCATCGTCCCGCGTCTCAAATAGTACACGTATTTTAGAACGTGGCGTTAATTCAGAAGCTTCGAATATTGCTGGTAATGCACCTGCACCTGAATCTAACCAGGATTCAACGATAGGTGCAGCAGCATCCGTTAGATCACGGACGCGAACCACAGAGGCGCTACCCATGAGAGACATTGCATTGGATGCGTCGGATAACAGTGCGCCGTCTTTCTTTAAGACATCCCCAGAAACTTCTGTTACGGCAAAGGGGTCATCTGCATCAGCAAAATGGGATACAAGAGCTTTACCGCGTTCACGTATAAGTCCGGAATCAGGCCCGAAAAACAAAATAGCACGAACACTATCGCGTGGAGATTTTAAAAAAGCTTCAGCCTTGCCGCCATTCAGCTTCACTGGCGCAAAACCTTTGAATGTGAATTGGTGAGATGAGAAGCAAGACGAATGCGAATTTGCTGAGCGAGATCATCAAGAGCTCTTTCTCGAGCCCCTTTCACCGCCATTAAAGTCTGAAACTCAGATTGAAAAATATTATAACCACTCGTTGATGTAACAACATCAGAATGAAGTTGACCCCCTGCTACAAGAGACTCGAGACTGAAGCTCCCAGTAACCATTAAATTAGCACGTGTTGCTTCTGCACTGCGTTGAACAGCTAGGCTACTGGTCCCTTCAGTTAAAGAGATATTGAGTATATAAAGCGCTTCGCCGCGACGGCCGTTTGGATGCAAAAGTCGGACTAGGGCGTTACGCAGATACTGCCCTTTCCGATCAGGAATGTTTGAAATAGCAACACGCTTCAACACATCAAAAGCATAAACACCTTGTATGGCAGCATTTTCACTGGGTGGAGCGTAAAGAGGCCGAAACCCACACGCAGTCATACTGAGCGTTAAGGCGATCAAAAATGTTATTTTAAATGACGACATTTACGATCTTATTTGGCACGACAATAATTTTCCGCACATCCTTGCCCTCAATAAAAGTTTGAACACCCTCAAGCATAAGTGCCGCTTGTTCTATTGTTTCTTTATCTGAGTCTTTTGCAATATTAAGTGTACCGCGTAGCTTTCCATTAACCTGAACGGCAATGGTAACTTTATCATCAACAAGCATTTCCTGTGCAGCAACAGGCCAAAGCGTATCTGCAATGAGTGTTTTATGTCCAAGAGTTTGCCACATTTCTTCGGCAAGATGCGGCATAAGCGGGCCAATTAAAATTGTTAAAGTTTCCGTAGCAAATCTTAACACCCAAGCTGCGCCGGCATCATTTGGCTTCATAGCTTCGACGGCATTGCTTAATTCGCGGATCCGAGCGACGGCTTTGTTAAAGTGAAACCGATCAAGATCGTCAGTGACAGCGACAATAGTCCGGTGCACCATTCGCTCAACATCTGCAGAATGACCATCAATTTGTTCAGGACGATCAGCGCCTAACGCTGCAATATCGAATGCAGGTTCATCCACTAAGCGCCATAAACGATTTACATACCGCCAAGCCCCATCAACGCCAGAATCTGTCCAATCTAAATCTCGATCGGGCGGGCTATCAGAAAGCATAAACAAGCGAGCCGTATCAGCCCCGTAAGTTTCAATAATCTCTTCAGGGTCTACGACGTTGCGTTTTGATTTGCTCATTTTTTCTGAGCGGCCACGAGTAACATCAACACCAGCTTGATCTTTGAACGTGCCACCTTCTTCGAATACGACATCAGTTGGAAAAAGCCATTTTCCTTCTGCGCTTTTATACGTCTCGTGACAAATCATGCCTTGAGTTTGGAGACCGGCAAATGGCTCATCGATCCCAAGATAACCACACTCTTTCAATGCGCGGGTAAAAAACCTAGAGTACAATAGGTGTAAAACAGCATGCTCGATACCACCAATGTACTGGTCAACGGGTAACCAGTAATCCGCGGCTGAACTCTCAAAAGCCTGCTCTGGAACGGGCGAGCTAAATCTTGCAAAATACCATGAAGATTCAAAAAAAGTATCGAAGGTATCTGTCTCTCGAACCGCCGGCTTGCCGCAGGTGGGACAATCAATCTGCTTCCATGTTGGATGCTTATCGAGCGGGTTCCCATCAACAGAAATGTCGATGTCTTCAGGCAGAACAACAGGGAGTTCAGCAGCTGGAACAGGAACAGCCCCACAAGCATCACAATGCACAATCGGAATTGGGCAACCCCAATAACGTTGTCTGGATACACCCCAATCACGGAGCCTGAAATTAACTTGTTTTTCGCCCGTACCTTTGGCTTCAAACCACTTAATGATTTCAGTTTTAGCTTCAGGGACGGTCTTTCCATTTAAAAAATCAGAATTAATGATTAGGCCATCGCCAGTGTAGGCTTCGTTTTCAACGACAAACGTGGCACTGTCTTCGGTCTCCGGACACACGACAGCTGTGACGGGTAAACCGTATTTACGTGCAAAATCCAAGTCCCTTTGATCGTGGCCAGGACAACCAAATATCGCCCCTGTGCCATAATCCATGAGGACAAAGTTGGCGACATATATAGGCAATGTCTCGCCTGCAAGAACAGGATGTTCACAGCGAAGGCCTGTATCAAATCCGAGCTTATCTGCTTTCTCAATCGCGGCTTCAGAAGTTGCCATGCGATTACAGGTCGCAATAAATTCGGCCAATTCTGGATTGTTCTCAGCAATCTCTGCAGCGATTGGATGGTTGGGAGAGATTGCCGTAAAGGATGCGCCAAAAATAGTATCTGGCCGCGTGGTGTAGACGTCTAAAGGGGCATCTTTATCAATAATTTTGAAAGCGACATGTGCCCCTTCGGAACGGCCGATCCAGTTATGCTGCATCGTTCGTACACGATCAGGCCAACGATCGAGACTTTCTAGTGATTGCAGTAAATCATCGGCGTAGGCAGTAATTTTTAAAAACCACTGTGCAAGCTTTCGCTTTTCTACTTCAGCACCAGACCGCCAACCCTTGCCATCAATAACTTGTTCGTTTGCGAGCACGGTATTCTCTACAGGATCCCAGTTGACCCATGATTCTTTTCGATAAACCAACCCGGCATCAAGGAAATCCAGGAACATTTTTTGTTCGTGTTGATAATACTCTGGGTCACATGTTGCGAATTCACGCCGCCAATCATAAGCCAGGCCCATTGATTTAAGCTGCTCGCGCATGGAGGCAATATTGTCATGAGTCCATTTAGCAGGATGCACGTTATTTTCTTTAGCAGCGTTTTCAGCGGGAAGACCAAACGCGTCCCAACCCATTGGGTGTAATACATTGTATCCTTGAGCACGACGAAAGCGCGCAACGAGATCACCTAAAGTGTAGTTGCGAACGTGGCCCATATGAATCCGACCAGAGGGATACGGAAACATTTCCAGGACATAGTATTTTTGTTTTGAAGGGTCTTCTTCGACTTCGAAGCACTTTTGATCTACCCAAGTTTTTTGCCACTTGGCCTCTGTTTGTTTAACGCTATATCGAGACATCAGTTGGGAACTCACAAATTTCTACAAGCTACGATGTTAAAACGCAGCATGTTTCAAATAACAAAGCCGATATCGGCGCGGACAATCTACTTAGATGTTAGGGTCTGGTGACGAAGCATTCTAGCCTTAGTAAGGATTGAATCCTCAACCTTAGGTGCGGTTCCATTTGGCACCGTTGCATCAGCCCAAGCACCAGCGCGATCACGTAGTTGTCTGAATACAGAAACTTTAACACCGTCCGCTCTTAGTGTTCGCCCAAGAATGTATACGTTTAGCTTAAACCGCTCACTCGGAGATTCTGGCGGACTATACCAATCAGTGAGGATGACTCCACCAAAGGCGTCTGCCGTATTGATTGGCATAAATGAGATGGTTTCCAGAGAAGCACGCCATAGAAAGCTATTCACACCCAGGGAATTGCCATCATTTTTATTTGAATTGCCACCAAAGAGATTAAATCCACCATCACCAAAGATCGTTTTGCGTTTGGAGTAATCGGTATACTCATCCTCGTCATTTGAACTGCGCGGATCCAAGGGTGTGTACGAACAGCCCGCAGTTAAAATACATGCGGTCAAAAGGACCATAAGGGGTCTACCCAGTTTGATCTCTTGAAAAGTCATTTGTGGCAGTCCTTTAGTCCCAGATTCTCAAATTATAAATACAATCGGCTCGAATGAATGCCGTAGGCATTCTTTAATACACTAAATGCTTAGAATCTACCAGACATTGGCGATGCCTTTAAGGTTGAAAATACTAAGCTGACCGATAGGGATCTTCAAACAGTCCGATACCTGCAATCCCAGCCGCACCTGCACCAAAAACACGGTGAATGCGTGCTGTAGAAATACCTCCAAGACCTATAATAGGCACCCTCGCTGAATG
>Ga0209307_1002590_pt1 | contig 10677 bp, 8 predicted proteins | sample COGITO_mtgs_1105_FD_185519 | JGI IMG/M metagenome (GOLD analysis project Ga0209307, IMG submission 185519) | Pelagic marine microbial communities from North Sea - COGITO_mtgs_110530 (SPAdes) (version 2) | ecosystem: Environmental > Aquatic > Marine > Epipelagic ...
TTGTGATATCCAACTCGACAAAGAGATCGCCCACCTTCACTTGTTTGCTGGCTTTATTTAACATGGAGTACCCCTATCTTGACCAAGTCACCAAATTACGGTGCAAAGGTTAAGGAAAACCAAATCGGGGATGAAGCTGATGCATCAAGGAGCCAAACACCGTTATGTTATAAAGACTATTGCCGGCGAGTGAAGCAAGCCATGTGGGTTCGATTAAGATTATTGCTAATATTGGTCGTCTTGATGGTATTCGGCATCGCCGACAATGCCGTCGCCGAGACGCCGACATTCGGGTATTTGGAAAGGGTTATGATCTATCCGGGCCCAGTCGCCATGGAGGCAAAGCTGGATACCGGCGCTGACAACAGCGCGATCCACGCGACCAATATTAAACTTGGCCTTCGGGATGGAAAACAGTGGGTTTCTTTTGACGTTGTTACGAAATCCAACGTTATCGGGCACTTCGAAAAACCCGTTGTCCGAATAGCTCGTATTAAGCAGCTCAGTGGACCTGCACAGGCGCGACCGGTGGTGTTGTTTGAGATGTGTCTCGGCGCGCTCAAGCGGTCGGTGAATGTTAGTCTCGTGAACCGCAACGGATTTGACCATCGCCTGTTAATCGGTCGGAGTTTCCTTGCGGGGTATGCCTTGGTGGACTCCGGTGCCAAGTTTACGACTGAACCTGACTGCCAATAGAGAAATACCTCGCCGTTCGGCTGCCCATAACTGGCACGCCATCGCGTCTGGTTATAATCTGTCAGCAGACATTCTTCCGCAGTAGCACAAAGGTCCCTTAATGACCCACATCGGACTTTAATCAATTCATATCGAGAGGTTCAATCGTCCTTCTGATCGAGTATTTGGCGAACTTTTTCCAACAACTCAGCACGGCGGTACGGTTTGCTAACTAGCGTTACGCCTGGGTCCAACTTTCCATTATGAACGACTGAGTTCTCCGCATATCCCGTGGTGTAGATAACCTTGATGTTTGGTTGCAACTGTTTGGCTTGTTCGGCTATCTCAACGCCGTTCATGCCGCCCGGCAGGACCACGTCCGTGAATAGTAGATCGAAGCGTTGACCATCGTTGAGATGCAGGTTGCCATTAGGGACTGTTTTTTTACTGCCATCTCAATAGGTCGATGCAACATTTTAATTTTTAATAGAAGGGTCGAGTATTGTTATGAGTTACAGACGTCGGATCTATTTTACGAGTGAACAGAAGTCTGAGATATGGGATCGCTGGAAGAGTAGCGAGGCTATGAGTTCTATTGGTCGCGGGTTTGATCGAGATTCTTCTTCGATATATCCGTTACTTTCTCGTACCGGCGGCATTCGCCCTCAATTGCTAGCACTATTTGCAGGCGCTAGTTTGAGGCCACGCATGGCCCTTAGAGAAACTAAATCTCCTGCTGTGGAGCTTGGCCTTCTAGATATGGGCGTCACCGACGAAGCCCTATTAGATGTAATGTTGGAACATCCCATTTTGGTCAACCGGCCCTTTGTCGTGACACCCAAAGGCATCAAATTTTGTCGCCCATCAGAGACTGTTTTTGATCTTTTAGATCGGCTGCCTCCAGGGTAAATGAAAAATGAAGTCGTGATCTATTGCCACAATTTAAAGCCCGCTCGGCGCGGACCGATCGATAATTGTAAGCTTTGATTTCAATCTATCGATCAAACCTGTTAATTCATTCATGTCGACATCGTTTAATTTTGGCCCAGGGGCACGGACGGTAGCAAAGTTAATCACACCACGACGGCGAAGAACTTCCTTACGTATTGCTAACCCGATACCAAGCTGCTGCTCATGCCGTATAAATGGTAAATAAGTATCGTAAAGATCTTCACCACCAGTAGTGTCACCGTTAGCGAATTTCTCATAAACCTCAACCAACATGCTGGGAAATGCGAGACCTGTCATAATGCCGTCTGCGCCACGCGCAAGTTCTTGTGGTATATATAGGCCACCATTACCGACAAGAATGCTGACCCGGCGTATATTGTCTGTTTCAGGTGCCATACGAATACGTGTGAGTTTTTGGTGTCCTGGCGCGTCTTCATGTTTAAACATGACAATGCCAGGATGATCGTTGATCAGTTGATTAATGCTTTGGACAGAGTATGTCGCCCCTGTCGTTTGAGGATAGTCCTGTATACAGACCGGTGCTGCACCATCCAGACTGAGCAATATGTGATCGAAATAACTTCGCACCTTTTCATCGGTGTTTAGGCCCGGGATACCAGAAATCATAACCCCGGCGGCACCGTTATCCATGTATGATTTGGCCCCGTTTACGATGTTATCAATGCCTGGATTGCTGGCGCCGACGATAATAGGTAGTCGACCTGCGACGCGCTTAATATAGCGCTCTAATACGGCTGACTTCTCCTGTTCGGTAAGCTTTTGTGCTTCACCCATGATCCCGAGTACGGTCAATCCGTGCGCGCCCTCCTCCACATAAAACTCAACGAGCTTATCGATGGACGCAAAATCGACCTCTCCGTTTTCAAGAAACGGCGTGCTAGCGATGACATAGACACCCTTAGCGCTCTCATTGAGTAATACTGACATCTAACTTTAGTCTCCTTAATCTCACAGAATGCTCCCCATACGATGCATTGGCAGGGATCGTCATAGCGTATGAATACGTAAGTTGCTTTCACATGGCATGGCAAGTTTGTTTGTTGCAATGGGAGATATTAGCGGAATCAACTTCGGTGATGTAAATGTAACTGCTGGGAAATCGAATAAACGGTCACGCTTATCATCAACTCAGGCACATTCCTTAAATGACAGTTAGCTAAACAGGGCTCATTCAGTTACTATACTTTTGCTTTTCTATTATTTGCGCACGTCATTCTTCTAAATGGTCTTTTGGCTTTCTTCAAACGACCATGGTTCTTATTCGTGCCTGCGTTACTATATTAAATCGCGTTCATCTTGTCACAACGACCGTTTCGCCGGTGCCTTTTGTTGAGCACCCGATACGCGCTTGCCGCTATTTTTGGTGGGTATAGCTTTGGAGTTACACATATGAAGGTAGTTATGTTAGCGGCTGGGATCGGCGCGCGGCTTGGCTTTGCGCCCACCAAATATCCAGCAAAGGTTTTGCTGCGCTTTGGTGGAAAATCACTGTTGCAGTATCATGTCGAAAATTTTCGCCGACTTGGCATCGACGAATTGGTTTTAGGAGTTGGCTATCACCATCAGGATATCGAAGACGAGATCGCCGCTCTAGATGCTCAGGATTATGTGCGAACCGTATTCAATGAGGACTATGAAGAAGGCAACATCGTAACCTTATGGGCATTGCGTGACGAATTGGACTGCGGTGAGCCGGTCCTGCTTATGGACGCCGATGTTCTCTATGGCCAAGATATGCTGGAGCGCCTTATTCACTCACGCCACGAGAACTGCTTCCTTCTTGATCGTGCATTCGACCCTGGTGATGAGCCCGTAAAATTATGCGTCCGAGACGGAGAGATTATCGAGTTTCGAAAATGGTTGAGTGCCGAGTATGACTTCTGCGGAGAATCAGTTGGCTTTTTCAAACTGTCTGCTGAGGTTGCCAAAATGGTAGCTATCCAGATCGAGCATTATTTGCGTCAAGGCCGGCGCATGGAGCCTTATGAGGAAGCAATCCGAGATGTTCTGTTGACGTCGCCTCGCAATACTTTCGCTTTGAAGAGGTCACTAATATGCCCTGGATCGAGATCGATTTTGCCGCTGATATTGAACGTGCAAATACGATCATCCTCCCACTTATTTTAGCATCAAAGGTAAAGAGCGCTGCGAAAACTGTGACTATTCCCGGCATGGAACATATTGCGCTACAAGAACCATGAATACCTTCAACAGCCTGATGCTTAGCCAGCCATTCAACGCATTGATCGGAAGCCTTCTTTATCTACTCACCTATGCATCGTTCTTGAACCTCTTAAAGTATCCCCGAAATTGGATTCTTCCGAGTGCTTCCTCAACGTTTGTAACTGTAATGCTAGCTATCATTACAGTGGCGTTCGTATCGATATCATCAATCAAATCGAGCGTCGGTCCAGACTTTAGCTCAATGCTCTTTTTGAGTGGGTTCATTCTCGTACTGTTTGGCATTATCGCTTCTCCTGCCATAGATTTTAATCCGGGCTCCCGCCGCGTCGTTGAGTTTCTAGCAAACTACGGTGTTTCAGCAGGGCTATGGATGCTGCTGCCTGCTGTTATCGGTGCATATGCGTTTCCAGAGGCCAGAATTCATGGTGTTCTTGCGGCTGCCATTGCTGTTGAATTGTCATGGTATTTTCGCTACAGGTGGACGGACAAACGGCGGTCCTATTCCCTTGAAAAGCATGACACACTGGTCCTCAACGCACAGGCAAAAGGCAATATTCAAACGTTCTCCAAACTTCATGGCATCTCGGAACTGGCATTTTCGGCTGATGGCATTGAGTGGAATGGATGCAACAAAAACACGCCTCCCTGCCCCTTTAATCTGTACACCAACAAGCTCGGCCTCAATACCGCGCCCTGCTGTCGAGAGCATATGAAAGACTTGGCTTACTATGTCTCTTCTTGCCTCAAAGACATGAAGGTTGACCACTGGTTGGAAGGCGGAAGCCTGCTAGGGGCCGTGCGGGATAATGGGAATTTGCTGGCATGGGAAGATGATGTTGATATCTCATTTTTAATTGATGACAAATCAACCTGGTCCTCAATTGCTAAGGTACTTTCCGATCGCGGAAAAAAAGATGGATATTACGTCGATGTCTTCGAAAAAAAGGGCTTAATTGGTATCTCTTATGATCGGCCTTTGGGCTGGCCTTTGCGATGGGAGCGGAACCGAATGCGCGGCGAAATCAGACTCGATCTCGTCGCCTACCGGCGCGCTGTAAGTTTTGGGCAGACCGTGGTTGAAAGGTGCACTAAAAAGGGAGCTCTGCCGATAACGGAAAGTGGATGGTACGGGTTGGCCGAAGAGATCGTACTCCCAACTTCGACAATTCGTTTTCTTGGAAATGATATCCCTTGCCCAAATCAACCCCAATTACATTTGAAAACCCTCTATCGAGATTATCAAACAATTGAATATATGTATGTAAGTTCAGAAGCCGCAGAAAAAAGACGTCCGGCAGATACGAATTAATGTTCTACACAACCGCTTGTGGCACAAAGCCTGCTATATCAGCACTCGTGTATAATGTCAGCTTTGAGCGAGCCAAGCGGAAGTCGATGTCCGCTTTCTTGATAAATCGGAACGATACGTCGTCTCACTGCGGGGCATGTGATTCTAGACCCCACACCTGCGGCCAAACCTCGAAGCGCTGACTTTGAGCGCTAAATTTATTCAGTCTGCATAGCCTGTTCAATACACTCAAACACCTTATTTCGATCAGAAATAACGAGCAGTAGAACAACATCACCGGGCTGCATTAATTCAATTGCTTTTTGTGCACCAGCAACAGCGTTCTCTGTATAAAAAAAATGGTCTTCTGCTAACCCCTGTTCCAGACATTCTTCACGGATCAAGGCCGGGATATCCCCGACCTCCCGCCCCCGCAGATAGTCTATATTTTCATTGGCAATGATAACATCTGGGTTCAAGGAAAAAGCGCCTTTGGTCAGACCCTTAATCTCATCATCTGAACGGTCCCCAGCATGGCCGATCATCAGTATGCGCCGCTTAGCTCGAATATTATTCAAGGCATCAGTGACGGCAGTTATGGAGTGTGGGTTGTGGGCAAAATCAACAAACAGCTGACCACCTTTGACTTTGAATTCATTACAGCGTCCCGGGTTATCTCGATAATCGTTTTTGAAAAATTTAAGGCCATCACCGATGGCCAGTGTGTCAATATTCATCACATGACAAAGGCATGCAACGCCAAGGGCATTGCGAATATTATACACAGCTTTACCCTGCATGGTGATCGGAATATCTTCAATCTTTACTATTAGGTTCTCTGAGGTGCCGTCAAAAACAACAATCCAACCGTTTTCCGTCCAGCCGCAGGCTTGCCCTTTATGTCGGGCGGACTGGACTTCTGGATTACTTTTGGCAATCGAGAACCACATCAATTTAACCGGTGTGCGGTTTCCTTCTGCGACGACCAACGGATCATCTGCATTAAGAACGAGCACACCTTCATCGGTTAGGGTCCGGTGAACGGCAAATTTAACTACAGCCAATTCTTGAACTGTATTGACACCATATTGACCCAAATGGTCAGCGGCGACATTCGTGATTAACGCCCCCATGGCATGCCGTAGAGGCAACCCCCGACGCAAAATTCCTCCGCGCGCAACTTCGAGAAACGCCATCTCCAAGGTTTTATCCCGCAACAACATGCGGGCCCCACCCGGTCCGGAATAGTCGCCATAATCAAGAATTGTATCACCAACCCGGACAAACTCAGTCGAAGTTAGGCCAGCTACAAGCCCTGCTTGTTTGGCAACGGTAGCTGCAAGGCGCACGGACGTCGTCTTGCCATTCGTCCCAGTAATAAGGGCAACAGGAACATCATGGAAGGCCGCCCAGTTAACAAGGTCAGGAGGAGGCAAATCATCGCGTTGCCAAACGTGTGATCCCGTCCCATGGCCAATGGAAATTTCATCATCATCACACAGAATATCTATTTTATTTTGGCCTGCAGCAGCCATTAAAGCCAGTAGAGGTGGGTTTGATTCTTGCGCAATGACATAGCGGAGTTGCTGACACATGGCCTCGAAGTTACCCGATGTTTGTTCAAGCAAACGGCTGGCACAAAAATGCCATGCTGTTTGTGCTGCAGACACAGCAGAATACAAACAATCCAAGGGTGCGGAAACAGCAACATTGGCACCGCCTGTGAATATCTGGAATGTTGTTTGTTCCTTTTCCCAGCCAATTGCCAAAAGGATTCGCTTCATTTCAACGGCCCATTGATCAACAACGACTTGCTGCTCGAAGTCAGTGATCTGTAATTCAAGCACGGCTCCAGGTTTCTCCCAGAATAGTCCGGGGCCTGTTAGCCGCCGACTATCACTCATGATGAGCTGTGTTGACAATGGAACAGGGACTTCAAGCGCATCTTCAATTTGCTCAATAGGAACGACCATAAAGAGAACCCTATTTTGGTTTTTTAATCTGACTGTTCATCATCGTCACGGGCAAGTCGTACACCACGTTCATCACGTATCAGGGTTTCATCGCCACTCAAGATATCGCCAAATTCGGCATACGTATCTTGTCGGGAGTTATCAATTTTAGAAACTTTTTCGACCGGCTCAGCTCGACCTTCACTATTAAAGTAAATAATCTGTTTCCAACAACGGGACGGGTCATCACCAAACACGACCAGCAAGTCACCTTCTTCTGCCATTTCCAAAGCATGCGAAATTGCCTCCTGTTCATCAGGGATAACGGTGATGGCTTGTTGATCAACGCCTTTTGCCAACATTTCTTTTTGCAGCATCAAAGGGACTTCCCGGTCATCACGTCCCCGGCGATTATCATCGGCTTTGAGGATGAAATGATCAAAGTGGCCAGCGCAAATTCGGGCGGCTTCAAGAATGTCTTCATCGCGCCTGTCTCCGGGGGCTGCTAATACAGCAATACGTTGCCCCTTCACCTCAAGACGATCTACCAGCCCTGTCATCATACTAAACGCTGCAGCATTGTGGGCGTAATCCAGAATAACCTTGAAGGGGTGCTCATCGAATATATTCATCCGCCCTGGTGCTTGGAAGAACGAGGTATCAAATGTTCTCAAGCCGTGGCGAATGTTATCAAGGCTGACATCAAAACTGTAGGCCATGGCAACGGCAAACATGGCATTTTGCACATTGTGCAAGGCCTTACCTTCTATCGTCGCCGGGATCAGGTGTGTCCACAGGACCGGCATATGCATTTCATTGTCATAAATGGTGATCATATCACCGTTCATTCCAGCTTCAAGAACCACTGCCTTGCCACCGGCGCGAATGTGTTCTTTTACAAGCGGATGACTGGAAGTCATGGTTACGTAGAGCAAGTTTTCAGCTTTGGCAAAATCAGCCATCTTGAGACAATGAAGGTCATCGGCATTAAGTACGGCTGTCTCTGTTGCTGCTTCAATAACCACACGTTTGACCACAGCTAATTCTTCAACTGTATTAATTCCACGGATACCAAGATGATCGGCTGTCACATTCAGGCAAGCAGCCACACTGCAACGCTCATATCCAAGCCCGCTACGCAGTAGTCCGCCACGTGCCGTTTCCATTACCGCAAAATCAACAGAAGGATCGCGCAAGACAATTTGGGCTGACGCAGGCCCAGTCATATCGCCTATGACAGAAAGTTTACCGTCCACATAAATCCCGTCCGTGGACGTCATCCCAACGGTATGACCACAGGCTTTCATTATATGAGCCAGCATCCGTGACGTTGTCGTCTTACCGTTGGTTCCGGTAATAGCCGCAATCGGAATACGGCTCGGGGTGCCGGGCTTAAACAGCATATCAATGACGTTGCCTGATACGTCACGTGGTTCTCCCTCGCTGGGTGCTACGTGCATTCTAAAGCCCGGTGCGGCATTTACTTCGACGATTCCACCTCCAATGTCTTTATACGATTGTGTGATATCCGAAATCAGGAAATCGACGCCGCCAACGTCTAAGCCGATAGCACGAACTGCGCGTTCAGCCATTTCCCGGTTATCTGGATGAACGACATCGGTCATATCAATTGCCGTTCCGCCAGTTGATAGGTTGGCGGTCGAACGTAAATAAAACGCCTCTCTCATTGGTAGGATAGTAGCCTCTGTATATCCGGCTTCATTCATCAGCTGGTTTGCTTGTATATCAATTTCCAGCCGTGTCAGAACTTTCTCATGACCGTAACCCCGACGCGGGTCTTTATTTACAACCTCGACAAGCTCCGTAATTGTGTGTTTTCCATCACCGATCACATGACCCGGAACCCGTTTGGCAACGGCAACCAGTTCATTATTTACCACCAACATTCGATGATCATAGCCAACAATGAAGCTTTCAATCAGAACCGATCGTCCCGTGCCATGCTCTTTGGCAATGTCAAAGGCCTGCTCGACTTTGTTATCTTCATTAATGTTTATAGTTATCCCTCGGCCGTGATTTGCATTCAGCGGCTTAACCACGACAGGGTAGCCGATACTGCGGGCGGCCCTAACGGCTTCTTTATGACTATAAACCATGCGCTGCTGGGGTACGGGTAGGCCCAGATCATTCAACAGGTTACGAGTATCTTCCTTATCACAGGAAATCTCGACGGCAATATGGCGGGTTTCACTGGTGATCGTTGCTTGAATGCGTTTCTGATATATGCCATGTCCGAACTGCACTAGGCTGTATTTATTCAGACGCAGCCAGGGAATATCCCGCTCTTCTGCGGCCTTGACCAAAGAGCCCGTACTGGGGCCAAACTCTTTACGTTGAGCCCGCAAAATAAAAACCCGCTGCTCTTCCTCCCAATCAAATTCAGGATCGACTTCGAAGCTGGCGAGTTCTTGCACAGCAGGTGGTAAAAGGTGCATCAACAACCGAATAGCCAATTTCCCAGCATCAAGACCGACGTCCTTTTGTTGATAAGCATATACCATATTGTATTGACCAGGCTCACCCGTCCCGCGGGTTCGGCCAAATGTTACATCGCTACCAGCGACGTTTTGAATTTCGATGGCACAATGCTCTATCACGTGTCCCAACCAAGTGCCGTCGCCTTCTTTCAATCTGCGGATAAAGCCGCCGGGTTCCCGGTATGAACAGCCATGCTCGTCAAGCCCGGGCAGGGCAGTGATCAAATCGTCTATAAAGGTGACCCCCAACTTAGCCGATGGCCAGTCCTCCAATATGCCAAGATCAAGCACAAGTTTAATCAGAGGGAATCCAGCCCAGACATTTGGCCCAACATAAACATTGGTTGAAACAACCTTCATAGATAAAATCACCTAGAAATTAGGGGTTATAATCTCACATCATTCTCATTTTTATATGGTCATGAAAATGGCGGTAAATGGCAAGTTTGCAAGTGCGCAAGTGAACGATATTGCTAATTATGGCTATTATTAAACAGTTAGGGAGCAAAAGCCTGACGAGTGCTAATATTATACCGGCAACCTTTAGCTAATAAGTCAACTTTAAGACCAAGCAAGGAGAGAGCTTCGCCTTTCCCAGCTTGCCACATGGAGGAATATGTCAGGTTGCTTGCATCAACGATGGTAATAGAGCCACTACCCACGACCTCAAACATATCATCGGGCCCAATAAAAGCGGCGGTATCTTCATCAATACCAATCCCCAGTAGGAAAGGGTTATACGACGTTGCCGAAAAAAGACGCCCGAGCCGGTTTCGTTGGGTAAAATGTTGATCAATGATCGCTGCATTGGTTAAGCCAAGTCCAGGAGCCAGATTAACCCCGTCTGATTTGGGTGTTTTATTGCCTTCACCGCTGGCGATCATGTGCTCGGACATTATCGAAGCACCAGCTGACGTTCCAGCAACGGGAACTCCTTCCGCGTTGCGTTTGCGGATCGACTGGGCGATTACTGTGCCGCCCAGAATGGTTGATAGGCGCAGTTGATTGCCACCCGTCAAAAAGATACCCGTCGCCCTATCAAGGCTTTCCGCATACGCTTGGTTCTGACAATCTTCTCGGCTGGTGATGGGAAGGTATTCGACATTTT
>Ga0209307_1002604_pt1 | contig 10646 bp, 19 predicted proteins | sample COGITO_mtgs_1105_FD_185519 | JGI IMG/M metagenome (GOLD analysis project Ga0209307, IMG submission 185519) | Pelagic marine microbial communities from North Sea - COGITO_mtgs_110530 (SPAdes) (version 2) | ecosystem: Environmental > Aquatic > Marine > Epipelagic ...
CGCCCGCTTTAACCACAGCAATTGCCGTCTGGTCAAGTCGTTTGGTTTTAGTCGTGACTTTCTGTACATCTGCAAATCCTGCCAAATCGACAGCAATGTAATAATTACCATCAGTAGGTTCTTCCTCGCTAAATTTAACATCTTCTTCTTTAAAGAGTTCACTGCCGTGCGCCTCGAAGGATGCCATAAACTCCTGACGGAAAGAGAAAGCTGACATAGAGCCTTTAGCTGCTTCAATCTCTTCAGGATCAAGTAACGGGTTATCGTAGCTAGTAAAGTGATACCCCTTGAACGTAGGGTCTTCAGAGATACTAGCGTACTGATATAGATCGTAGAAGTGGTTACGACCCATAGGTGTACCAATAAAGAGCGCATCACCCTTCTGATCCGCCAACGCAGGGCGTAGGATTTGCTCCCACACCTCTGGCTTCATGTCTGCGTACTCATCCATACACAGGAACTTTAGACTAACACCACGCATGGTCTCTGGTCTATCAGCACCCTTTAGAGAGATGGTGCAGCCATTGATCAGCTTAATCTGTAGGTTGTTAACGTGGGCTGTAGAGATAACATTGTGTGCTAGCTCCAGCAACAACTGCCACATAATGTCTCTAGCCTGACCCTGTGTAGGGGCAACGTAGAACACCTGACCTTTCTTATCAGACAACGCACTGATGATCAGCCGCCAAGCAGCTAGTCTACTTTTTCCTGTACGCCTACCCGCAGCCACTACTTTAAAGCGTGTGTCGTCTTCCCAGACTTCCTGCTGCCAAGGTAATAGCGAGACATTAAGATCAGTCAAGCTAGTACGTCCACATTACAGGAGACTCATTACCGTCAAGGTCGCGGATGTCAACATGCACAAAGCTACTAGCAACTCCAATTCCTGAAAAGCCCATCGAGATAGCCTCTTGAACAATCCTAAACCGTTGTGTACCGTCATTGACTTTAATATCTGCTGCGATGCCTTGGGCATGAGTTCCGGGTGTCTCCTTTTTTTTCTTTGCTTCTATGGGGTGGTCTACTGATCTGTAGCCACTTGTAATAACGAAGGGGAAACCACATCTAGCACGTAACAAATCTAACTTCAGCAACAGCCTGTCACTAATCTCATTCTCGCCAGTGTACTGACAAGCAAACTCTTCCCTAGTAAAGTAATCTAAGTCTTGATTTATATCATACATCTGTATAGTCCCCTTCAATGGGTTCTTCTTGGCCGCCAGAGATCACTGTAGTCTCACCGCCAACACCTGTAATGGAGATGTTGATGGCACTCTTGCCTCCGCTGGCTTTATCCTTTTCAAAATAACTAACAGGCAACAACCTGTCCATACAGAGCTTCCATGCTGCTGCTTGATTCTTGTGGTCATCGTCCAAGGCTGCTGACAATATACTATCTAGCACCTTCCTACTCTTAGGAGATGCCAGCATTCTAGCCTTGTATTCGTTGATGACCGCTGCGTCACCCTTGGGCCGGCCTACTGAGTTACGTTTGCCCTTAGTTTTTGACACAACTGCTGTTTTCTTTGGTCTGCCCACCCGCTTCGCGGGCTGACTACCCTTAGGTTCTTTAGTATTCATTGTATTTCCCTTAGTACTTAAGGATACTTAAGTATACTTTAGTTAGTTTCTTTAATTATTATTAAAAGATCAATCCTAACGATGCTTAAGGATACTTAAGGGCGCGAGGTAATCTTTATCTTCTTTAGTATACTATAAATTATACCATATTTCTAACCAAAAGTCAAGTCTTTTCTTCACTAATGTTAACATATTTATACATAAGGGCCGTCCCTTTAATAGCTTTTGGCTATACAGGTGTCATCTTAGGAATACACAGGTATTACAAGGAGTTATGGCATACACAGGTAGTCATAAGTAAATGTAATTATACACTCTTTTTTCCAAATTGCTACTATTTTGTATACAGGCGGGTACCCATGATAACACCAGTAATCCCCCGGCCCCCCCGCCCCCTAAGTTATCCACAGGTTATACACAAGCATCCACAAGTTATCCACAGGCTGCCCTGTTGGCACGGGTATTGCATGGGATTCCACAGGGTTAAGTGTGGGTATGCCATAGGATACCTATGGAGCCACCACCACTGTATGAATCCACAGGTTGACACAGGTTCTGTACTGTGGTACTCGCGCGCACGCGTATGTATAAAGGTAGGCAGTAGGTATTCACCAGATCAATAATAGTCCAAATCATTATAGTTTAAATAAATTGTACAACGTTGGTAATCCCGGTACAATGGCACCATCAAGACAACAAACACATAGAGGCAACACAAGATGACATACGGCGACGGAATAGCATTTGCAATACTAGGCATCACAGTGTTAATATGGGTCAACCTACAAATGATGGGAGTAATATCATGATTATTAAAACAGTTAACGAGTATGATTTTGTCAATGAGTTCAGAGCATACGAGCGAGAGGACTTTACACGCGAGGCGCTGGTAGCATTGTTTGAGTACCTTGAGGACTACAGCCGGGACACAGATGAGCCGTTTGAGCTTGACGTGATAGGTCTGTGCTGTGACTTCACAGAGTACGAGAACTTTGAGGAGATCAAAGAAGTCTACAGCAATACAGAGCTTGACAGCTTGGACGATCTGCGAGAACATACGACAGTGATAGAATTTAAATACGGTATTATTATACAAGATTTTTGAGAGGTAGAGTAATGAGCAAATCAGACATACAGCGAAAGATTAAACACCACGAAAAACAACGGGATTTTTATAGCGGTACGCCAAGATCAAAAAAACTATGGCAGGCTGAGATAAACAAACTTAAAAAACTATTGGAGGTGACAGAATGAAAACTAAAGGCGAAGTAATCCGATTTAAACTTGAACTAATGGCGGTTATGCTGGTGTCTGGACGCGAGGATCAGGCACAGGAATTAATGCAGCAGGCGCTGGATTTATGTGATACAATCACGGAACAAATGCCAAAGGAGGCAGCGTAATGAGCAAATGGGATGACTGGGTGGAGATAAGTACCACCAGAACAGCACTACACAATGGCGATGCCCCTGAGTTTTTCCAGCGGGCAGGCGCTTGGATAGAAGAGCTGCAGGCACAGCTGGATAATATGGTCAGCTCTGATAATTTATTTAATGAGGTCAAAACGCAGGTGCTGCAGGATTTGATCCGCAGTTTGGACGATGACCGCGCAGCCGCGCTGCAGCTAATGGTAGAGCGAGGGCCTGACCAATGAATGACTTGTACTGGTACGCCAAGTGGTGTACAATCGGTTTCACTGTGGGTTTCTTTATAGGCTACGGGGTGACATCATGGATAATATCATAGCGGAGGCAGTGGGCTGGTCTACACTGACAGCCATTGTAATAGCCGTACACAAGGGTGTATTTTGGCTAATGACTAACAACATACTGGAGTATTTAACATGACTAGAAACAACGAGTACCACGGAGACGAGCATCTATTGGATGACGACGAGTATCCACCCATGCAGCAATGGGAGATTGACGAGGCACTGGCGGATATAATAGGTGATGACAAATGGCTGGAAAAACAACAGGCGAAAACCAATGATAATATTTAACAGAGTGTTAAGCGTAGAGTACAGGCTGGGTGTAGGTTTTGATCTTGAGTTTCCAGACAGCAGGCCAGTGTGGGTCTACAATACAAACACAGGTAACACAGAGACCATGCCATTCCAAGGAGTCATTTTACATCTGCCCCTGTGTCTGGTATCATACGGTCGGGTTTATGAGGAAGTTTACGAATGAGTAGAATCAAAGAAGAGATGATGGGCTATGAGTACACCCAGAACGACTGGATTGAGCCACAGGCGCACGTTATGGTCGATGAGCTAGTCGAGTATCAGGTATACTGCATGACGCTCTCAGAGCTAACACAGAGGGTCACAAAGCAGATGCGTGATGAGTACTATAGCAATCCCTATGACGATATGACTAGACAATACAGAGAGGTATTCCAAGATGAGTAGATGTAAAGCGTGTGACGTTATCCTGAATGAACATGAACTAAAGAAGGTCGATAAGGAAACCGGGATACACTTAGACCTGTGCAATGTCTGCCTGTCGCATAGCGATGAGGCTATGTATGACAGCATAGGGCAATTAAGTGAGAAAGAGTTTGACGTTCTCTTCAATACTTGATATAATACTCAGGTAGTAAGGGATAAATTAATTATTAATCTTTAAAGTATTAACCAAACGATCCTTAGGGGTCATAACATAGAGGTAGTAACCATGGCAGTATTAGAAGGCTTAGTAGCATTTGAAAACCTAGACGAGCATGAGATGTATCAGGGTCAGTCCACCGGGAAGTTCTCTCTGGTTCTCAGCTTAGATGAACCAACAGCGGGCACTCTGTCCGAAGCTGGTGTCAAGCTCCGCGAGTACGAGGGAGTCAAGCAGCGCAAGTTCAGCACCAAGTACGATGTCCCGGTGATGGATGCAGAGGGCAACCCGTTCAAGGGCCGCATTGGTCGAGGCTCTAAGGTGCGTATCATGTACGCAGAGGGTCAGCCCCATCCTGTACACGGCACCAGCACGTACCTGAACAAGATCAAGGTACTTGAGGTAGCTGAACAGGAAGGCGGAGAGGACTTCTAGTGGCGGTTGAGTCAACATTCGTCCAACATGAGCCATGCCCCAAGTGTGGCTCATCGGACAATCTGGCTCGTTATAGTGATGGTCATGCAGTCTGCTTCTCTGGGGGCTGCAACTATTACGAACACGGCAACGGTCAGATAGGACAAGTAACACAACGTAAACCAATGAGGTCATTAGAGATGACAGGTGTCATAGCGGCAATCCCTGATAGACGTATCTCACAGTCAACGTGCCAGCGGTACGGTGTGACAGTTGAGTACGGCACTGACGGACAAATTGTCAAGCATCACTACCCGTACCACAACAAGGACACAGGTGCGGTGACAGGAACCAAGGTGCGGATCACCGAAACTAAATCATTCTATGCAACAGGAGAGTTCAATGAGGCAGGGCTGTTCGGCCAGCAGGCTTTCAAGACGGGCGGTAAGTACATCACGATCACAGAAGGCGAGGCGGACGCACTTGCTGTCAACGAGATGTTCGACGGAAAGTGGCCAGTCGTCTCCATCAGATCAGGTGCAGCCGGAGCAGCCAAAGACATCAAAGCGAACCTAGAGTGGCTTGAGACCTTTGACAATGTGGTGATCTGCTTTGACAACGACAAGGCAGGACAGGAAGCAGCCAAGTCGGTGCTTGATCTGTTCACCCCCAACAAGGCCAAGAATGTCACACTGCCAGCCAAGGATGCAGGCGATATGCTTAAGAGCAATCAGGTGCAGGCGTTTGTTAAGGAGTGGTGGAACGCTAAAGCCTATCGCCCGGACGGTATCGTAGCAGGCAATGAGACATGGGACATGATTATCAAGCAGTCAGATGTCAAGTCCATTCCCTATCCTTGGGAGTGTCTCAACGAGATGACCCACGGGTTCCGCAAGCAGGAGCTGGTGACAATCACATCAGGGTCAGGCATGGGTAAGTCGCAGATCGTTAGGGAGCTAGAGCATTACCTCTTGGGTGCAACGGAGGAGAACATAGGCATCCTAGCACTGGAGGAGGACATCCCTAAGACAGCTCTGGGTATCATGTCCATTGAGGCTAACAAGCAGCTTCACTTGGACAAGACAGTCACGCAGGAAGAGAAGAAGGGCTACTGGGACAGGACGCTAGGCTCAGGGCGCATCTTTATGTTTGACCACTGGGGCAGTACGAGCGAGGACAACCTGCTGGGACGCATACGCTACATGGCTAAGGGACTGGACTGCAAGTGGATTATCCTTGATCATCTGAGCATCGTGGTCAGCGATCAGGACACGGGTGACGAGCGTAAGGCTATCGACAGTATTATGACTAACCTCCGCAAGCTGGTTCAGGAGACAGGTGTAGGGCTATTCCTAGTATCACACCTTCGCAGACCCAGCGGTGCCAAGGCACACGAGGACGGTGGTAAGATTAGCTTGGGTGAGCTGCGTGGTTCAGCATCCATTGCACAGCTCAGTGATATTGTGATTGGCTTGGAGCGTGATCAACAACACGTTGACCCTGAGATACGCAACACCACCACGGTACGTGTATTGAAGAATAGGTTTGTAGGTCTGACTGGCCCCGCGTGTTACCTGTACTACGATAAGGATTCAGGCCGCATGATTGAGACAGCCTGTCCTACAGGAGATAACGCGGAGTTCTAATGCAAATCGTATTCGACATAGAAGCTAACGGCCTTAAGCCTACAAAGGTCTGGGTAATTGTAGCTACGGAACTGGACACCGGTGAGACGCATACGTTCTCAGGTGATTCGTTACTAGCGTTCAACGACTACATTGCAGGTCTTGGAGAGTGTGAGATCATAGGTCACAACATCATTGACTATGACATCCCTGTCCTTGAGGAGCTGCTGGGTACAGACTTTAGTAAGTGCAAGGTTACTGACACATTAGTCATGTCGAGACTGGCCAACCCTTCACGAGAGGGCGGTCACTCTCTCCGTAACTGGGGTGATAGACTTAATCAATCTAAAGGAGACCATGATGACTGGGATAATTATTCGCAGGATATGGTGGACTATTGCAAGCAAGACGTTAATGTTAATGTGCTGGTGTACAAGAGATTACTTCTTGACCTTGCAGATTTTGGAGCTGAAAGCATTAGCTTGGAACACCAAGTACAAAGCATTATATCAAAGCAGATTAAAACAGGCTGGCTCTTAGATCAAGAGAAAGCATTCGTATTACTAGCAGAACTGAAGGAGAAGAAGAATGACCTTGAAGACGAAGTGCATCAGACTTTCAAACCGTTACCGACATTTGTCAAAGAGATTACCCCCAAGATTAAGAAAGACGGTACGTACTCTGTTGTTGGACTTAAGTTCTTAGGCGATCAGTGGACTACCGCCGTCGCTCCCTTCAGCCGTCTTGACTACCCAGAGTTTAACCTTGGTTCACGACAGCAGATAGGACGATACCTCCAGTACTTTGGCTGGAAGCCTAAGCAGTTTACTGAGACAGGACAAGCCATCGTAGACGAGGCGGTGCTGAGTACAGTGAAAGGAATACCACAGGCTTCCCTGATTGGTGAGTACCTGATGATACAGAAGCGTATCGCACAGGTGCAGAGCTGGTTAGATGCAGCCACGGACGAAGGTAGAGTACATGGGTACGTTAATCCTAACGGTGCTGTGACGGGCCGCATGACACATTCTAGTCCAAACATGGGGCAGGTGCCGGCAGTCTACTCACCCTACGGCAAGCAGTGTCGAGATGTGTGGACGGTACAGGAAGGATACAAGTTAGTTGGTATGGATGCCAGCGGTCTTGAGCTACGTATGTTGGCACATTACATGAACGATGAAGGATACACAAATGAAATACTCAACGGAGATATACACACGGCAAATCAGTTGGCTGCGGGCCTTGACACTAGAGATCAAGCTAAGACTTTCATCTACGCTTTCCTGTATGGGGCCGGAGATACCAAAATCGGAAGCATCGTTGGTGGAACTAGAAAGGACGGTCAGAGACTTAAGGAAAAGTTCCTCGCAAATACGCCAGCTCTTGGAGAGTTACGAACACGAGTTGGAATGGCGGCTACAAGAGGCTATGTTTATGGCTTGGATAAAAGAAGGATCGCCATACGATCAGAACACGCTGCATTGAATAGCTTACTCCAGTCAGCCGGGGCTATCGTTATGAAGAAAGCCTTGTGTTTACTGCATGAATATGCTATACTATGGGGTATAGACTTTAACTTTTTAGGGAACATCCACGATGAAATCCAGACAGAAGTCAGACAGGAGAAAGCAGAGGTTTTCGGAGGACTGGCAGCAAGTTGTGTTGAAGCTGCAGGACTCCACTACAAACTCAACTGCCCTCTCGCCGGAGATTACAAAGTCGGAACCAGTTGGGCAGATACCCACTGATAAGGAGTGTATCAGCTGCTCAGTACCTTTAACGCAAGACAACTGGTATGAGTCCTTTGTAGCTAAGAAGCATTACAAATGTAAGACATGTTATGACATACGCAGAGTAGAGAATAGGATTAAGAGAGGGGAAAGGTCTCCCAGTCTGTTGGCTAAACTGTTCGGCTGGAAGACACAGGAAGTGTACAACCAAGTCAAGGAAGGGTATGTATATGTAATGACTAACCCGGCGTGGCCTGAGTGGGTCAAGGTAGGGATGGCGGTAGACTCAGAGGATAGGCTTAAGAGTTATCAAACATCCTCACCGTTCAGAGATTACATCTTGGTTTATTCCTACGAGGTAGATGACAGGAGAGCGGCGGAGGCAGCAGCACACGTAAGACTAGCAAAGGAATGTGACAACATCAACGAGTGGTTCAGGTTGCCACCTCCGATAGCAAACGAACTAATACTGGAAGTGATACATGAGTACTAATAAAACAACGGACAATGTAGTAGCGGACATCTACGCACTGATGGAAAGCAAGGATGCTGACCCCTCTGTAGATGTAGAAGCAGAGATAGAGAAGTTCGGAGAAGGTGTCAAGGCACTGATGCGTACTGAGTTTGGTCGGAAGAAGCGAGAGGATAACCGGAGGCTTCGCCTCAGTAATATCGGCCGCACCGACAAGTATCTCTGGAATCACTTTAACGGTACAGAAGGAGAGGAGCTGCAGCCTCATACCTATATCAAGTTTATGTATGGTCATTTGATTGAAGAGATGTTGCTGTTCCTGACCCGCATGGCTGGACACACAGTAACTGACGAACAGAAGGTATGTAATGTTGAAGGAATTGTGGGTCACATGGACTGCAAGATTGACGGTGTTGTTACTGATGTCAAGTCAGCAAGCAGCTTTGGGTTCAAGAAGTTTAAGGATGGTACACTGGCATACGACGATCCCTTTGGTTATATTGATCAGATCAAAGCCTACGCACACTCAGAGGGAGAGACAGAGTTTGGATGGCTTGCAATGGACAAGGCCAACGGACACCTGACCTACCTTAAGTATGACTTGAATGACACAGAGGCTCCTGTCTACGAGGTACTGAAAGGCGACATAGTTGACAGGGTGAAGCATGTAAAAAAGCTAGTAGAGCAGCCAGAGCCAGTGGAGTGGTGTTACCCACCCGTACCGGACGGCAAGTCAGGAAACTCAAAGCTATCTATTGGTTGCTCTTACTGTCAATTCAAAGACCACTGTTATCCAAACTTACGGGTCTTCGCTTACTCCTACGGGCCAAAGTACTTAGTAGACGTAGTAAAGGAACCCAAGGTACAGGAGGTCATGCCAGATGAAGAGGGCTTTTAGATCAGGACTTGAGAAGGATTTATCAGAGAAGTTAGATGGACAGTACAAGTTTGAACCTTATGATTTACCGTACACAGTACACAAGAAGTATCTACCGGACTTCGTACACGAGGACAAGGCAATATTGATAGAGTGCAAAGGGTTCTTTAGGGTAGGCGACACACAGAAGTACACAGCCATTAGAGATTCAATGCCAGAGTGGGAGTTAATCTTTGTGTTGTCAAACCCTAACAAGAAGGTACGTAAAGGTGGCAAGATAACTATGGGAGAGTGGTGTGAGAAGGAAGGGTTCCAGCACTACACTGTAGAGACAGCCAAGGAGATGACACGGTACATCAAAAGGAAGAAAGTCTAATGGCCATGACATTGGAGGAACTTAAAGAAAAGATTGTAATGTTCTGTGACGAAGAGATGATATGTGAGTTGTTAAACATTACCACGACAGACTTAGTAGAAGCATTTGAACATAGACTAATTAGAAACTTTGACAGAATAACAGAGGACTTTGATGATGAGACTCAATGACGCAACACCAGCACAGTGGGATGCTCTGAGAAAGCAAGCACCTGCTATTGAGAAAAAGACAGGACTAGAGGCATGGATGAAGGCAGCACACGATGAAGATGCAGACCTCTGGGAAGACGAGGAAGAAGAAGACATAGACCACTACGATATGACTACAGAAAAGGGTAGACAGGAAATGTGGGAGTTGTTTTCTAAGGTAAATCAGGACGATGACGATGACGATGACGATGATTACGAAGACGAACACGATGTAGTACACAACCCAGCGCACTACAACACGGGCAGCATAGAGTGTATTGAAGCTATAGAAGAGTCTATGTCTTCAGGGGCATTCAAAGGCTACTTAAAGGGCAACTGTATGAAATATTTGTGGCGCTATGAGTACAAGGGTAAGCAGGTACAAGACTTACAGAAGGCTGGTTGGTACTTACAGAAGCTAACAGCAATGGTAACAGAGGAGAATAGCTGATGGACAGACAACCTAAGTTTGAGCTGATACACTATCCAGAGTTCGGAGAAGTAGAGAGGGCATGCCCAGCAGTCAAGATAGTCTATACGATATATAGCGACCCGTTAACATTATCTGACATGAGAGAGCAGTTTGATTACTTCTTAAAAGCATGCTCCTACCACGTACCACTAGATGAGGAAGAATAATGGATCAGTACCAACAGTTTATACACAAGAGCCGCTACGCACGATGGCTACCAGAGCAGAAGCGCAGAGAGCGTTGGGACGAGACAGTCAACCGTTACGTAGACTTCTGGAAAGACCGTGGACAGATAGACGAGACAG
>Ga0209307_1002614_pt1 | contig 10624 bp, 9 predicted proteins | sample COGITO_mtgs_1105_FD_185519 | JGI IMG/M metagenome (GOLD analysis project Ga0209307, IMG submission 185519) | Pelagic marine microbial communities from North Sea - COGITO_mtgs_110530 (SPAdes) (version 2) | ecosystem: Environmental > Aquatic > Marine > Epipelagic ...
GTCATGCTCCAGCGCTAACTTAACATGATCTTTGTTGGCTACTTCAGTCGCCGTTAACATTCCCGTTTCTTCCTTCACGCGTTGTAGCCATTTTAATCCAATTGCTCCAACCCCTTCGAACATACCTGGGCGTGTTCTGGGTTTCCAAATTCCAGCACGATATACTGTTACATCAGTGTCTTTCAATTCATGGGCAATTTTCATGACTTGTTCTTCTGTCTCGGCACTACAAGGACCACCGATAACTAAGGGATGCGATAGACCGAAATCGTTCAACCATTCGCGCATTGCGGGAGTATTCTCCATAACTAATTGTTGTGTTTAATCCCGTTAAGGATTGTTGTTAATTGATTTGTATGTTTCATTTGTTGGTGCAAATCAGCAATGTCATCATTTTCTAATTTGCGTTTAAAATTCTCTAAATTCTCAATGTAAGAAGATAAAATACTTAATACATTGGTCTTGTTTTGTTCAAAAATTGGCGCCCACATGTCTGGCGAGCTTTTGGCCAAGCGAACAGTAGATTCAAAACCACTACCGGCTAAGTCAAAAATATTTTGTTCATCTTCTTCTTGTTCAAGTACTGTTTTACCCAACATAAACGAACTGATGTGAGACAAATGCGAAACGTAGGCCATGTGTTTATCATGGTCATTGGCCTCCATAAAACGAAGGTACATGCCCATTTGGCGAAAGGATGTTTTGGCCCATGACAACAAATCTGGACGGGTTTTATGGGTTTCACATAAAATCTGTGGTTTACCTTCAAACAACCCGACATGAGCAGCCTTTGGTCCAGAAAACTCTGTACCTGCTATGGGATGCGCAGCTAAATATTGGTCGCGTTTTGGATGTGTTTCTACCACTCTACACAGTTCTTCTTTGGTTGAACCTACATCCCACAACAATGCATTTTCATTCAACTGGTCCAACAATATTGGCAGCAAAGCCAAACTGTCTTTCACAGGTATACTCAGAATCACTCGGTCAGCTTGATCGATGTCTTTTAAGCTTCCTTTCTTATCTATAATACCCCTGGCAAGTGCTTCTTCCAAATGAGCTTCGTTGGTATCAACGCCAATGACCTCAATGTTTGGATATATTTTTTTTAAATCTAGGGCCATAGAGCCTCCTATTAAACCGATACCGATGACGTATAGTTTCATACTTTTATACGATTTATAGCGGTTTGTATTTGCTCCTCTGTCACACAAAGTGAAAAACGAATATAGCCTTCTCCTTGACTTCCAAATATTGTTCCTGGCGTAATAAAGATGTCTTTCTTGTATAAAATATTATCAATAAATTCTTCAGCCGAAAGACTGTTGTCATTTAGTTTAGCCCAAACAAACATACCTACACTATCTGGATCGGGAGTGGAATGCATTAAACGAGCCAATTCTTCTACTAGGGAACGACGTCTTTGGTACACCTCATTCAGTTCATCGAACCAACTGTTGGAAGTATTAAGCGCTGCAATGGCTCCTTGTTGAATGCCATAAAACATACCCGAATCCATATTGCTTTTTACTTTCAATACCGCTTGAATGTTGTCTTGATTCCCCGCCAATATTCCAACACGCCAGCCCGCCATGTTAAAGGATTTACTCAAGGAATTTAATTCCATACAAACCTCCTTAGCATCTGGTAATGACAAAATACTTTGTGGATTATCGTTGAGGATAAAACTGTAAGGGTTATCGTTAACCAATAAAATTTCATTGTCTTTTGCCCATTTGATTAAACGTTTAAAAGTGGCTGTTTGTGCCATTGCTCCAGTTGGCATATGGGGATAATTCAACCACATAAGTTTAATCTTAGAAGTGTCCAAGGCTTCAAGGGCAGAAAAATCAGGTTGCCAATCGTTGTCTCCACTTAAAGCATAAAAAACAGGTATTGCTTCAACCAACTGAGTAACTGAACTGTAGGTTGGATACCCTGGATTGGGAATGAGCACCTCATCGCCTTTGTTTAAAAACGCTAGAGATATATGCATGATCCCTTCTTTGGATCCCATAAGGGGGAGAATGTCGGATGAAGGATCGAGGCTAACATTATAGTTTCGCTGATAAAAGCCTGCCATGGCCTCGCGCAATGCGGGTAAGCCTTGATAACTCTGGTACATATGTGCCTTTGGGTGGGACAAACCTGCCTGTAAAGCTTCTACTACAGACGGATGTGGTGGTAGGTCTGGGCTTCCAATCCCCATATTCAGCACAGGCTTCCCAGCTTGAATAAGCCCAGCTACTTCTCTCAATTTTTTGGAGAAATAGTATTCTTTTACACTTTCAAGACGGGTTGCAGTTGTTGTTTTCATTATTTGGCGGTGGTATATTCTCCAAGGATTTTAAATTCTAATGCCATGATTGCTAAAATCTTGCGCGCTTTTTCATACTGATGTAAATGATCAAAGGTAACATCAACAAAAAAGGCATATTTCCCTGGTGTTTCAATTACGGGAAGAGACTGTATTTTTGTTAGGTTCAATAGACAATCACTCATTACATTGAGTACAGCTGCCAAACTTCCCCGTTGATGATCTAAAATAAATTTTAAAGAAGCTTTATTGACTTGCTTATTCTCAATTACATCACTTTTTTTCTGAATGATGACAAAACGGGTAACATTATCTTGAATGGTTTGTATGGAATGTGCGAATATGTTTAATTCGTAGATTTCGGCCGCTTGCTTTGGTGCAATCGCTCCAATTCCCTTGCGATTTTCGGCAGAAATAGATCGTGCAACATCGGCTGTATCGGCCGCTTCAATCAAACGAATATGCGGATATGCTTGAAAAAAAGCCTTGCATTGCAAGAGGGCCATCGGATGGGAATGCACTTCGGTTAAATCGGCTATAGACTGGCCTTCCAAAGCCATCAAATTATGATGAATGGTTAGGTTATATTCTCCGATAATTGATAAATCATTCCGATCGATTAAAGCATAATTGGGTATTATAGATCCAGCGATTGAATTTTCCAAGGCCATAACAGCATGCTGCACCTTAGCATCTAAGACAGCAGCAACTAGGGTGTCGAAACTTAGGCATTCCTCCAATTTAACCCCTTGATGAAAATAATTCATCGCCACGGCATGGTGAAATGACCCTTTAATTCCTTGTATTGCTGTTTTTGTTTCCATAGTATACCCCAAAAAAAAAGTCCCGAACAAATGTCAGGACTTTTTCTATCGTTGCGTTGATATATTACAAAGTCCTTTCTGCCTCGTTAAAGAAGTAAAAAAAAGTGTTGCGATATAAAAACGTGTTGTTCATTTTATTCTAATTGACTACAAATCTAAGCCCCGTATTGAAATAAACAAACTTTTCACTTGTTTTTTTTGAAATGGATTTCATCTTTAATGTTATTTTTCTATAAAAAGAGCTAATTTAATGGTCAAATGATAACGAAATTATGAAACCAACTATCTTATACCTTTTTCTACTAACAACCATAATTGGATGTAATCAAAACAATCATAAAGCAAGTGAACAGCTTAATGACTTCCCCTACCTTGAGGCAGACATTCGTAAACTTTCTTCTGGATACGCTTCAGGTGAATATACAATTACGGACGTGACCCAAGCCTATCTAAACCGCATTGAACGCATTGATAGAACTGGACCAACGCTACGATCTATCATAGAAGTTAATCCAGATGCGCTTGCCATAGCCAACGAATTGGACGCTGAATTAGCTGCTGGAAAACGACGTGGACCATTACATGGTATTCCAATTGTATTAAAAGATAATATAGACACCCACGATAAAATGGCTACTACCGCTGGATCTCGAGCACTAATGGATTCAAAACCCCTACAGGATAGTGAAGTTGCCGCAAAACTAAGAGCTGCTGGAGCAATAATATTAGCGAAAGCCAATTTGAGTGAATGGGCCAATTTTCGGGGACAGAACTCTTCTAGCGGATGGAGTGGGATAAATGGTCAAACGAAAAATCCTTATGTATTGACCCGTAATCCTTGTGGATCAAGTGCTGGATCTGGTGCGGCTGTTTCAGCCAACTTAACTGTTTTAGCCATTGGAACTGAAACCAACGGTTCCATTGTTTGTCCTTCCAATGCCAATGGAATTGTAGGAATAAAACCTACGGTAGGACTCATCAGTCGATCGGGGATTATCCCCATTTCGTTCACCCAAGACACCGCCGGACCCATGGCGCGAACACTCACCGATGCTGTGTTAACCCTCGGCGTTTTGACAGGTGTAGATAAAAAAGACAGTAAAACATTAGCCAGTAAGGAGCATGCCTTAACTGACTATTCTCCTTTTCTAAAGCTTGACGGTGTTCAGGGAAAACGCATTGCATTGTACACTGCACCACTAGGAGAAAATACCGAGGTAGACAGTCTTGTTCGCAAGTCGGTTAGAACATTAAAAAGCTTGGGCGCAGAAGTGATTGAAATTGACGCCATCGCTCCGCGTGAAACCGGACGGAACTCCTTTCAAGTAATGCTGCATGAATATAAAGATGGATTGAATGCTTATTTTACTTCTTTAGGTAAAAATGCTCCCATTAAAAATTTAGACGAGTTAATTGCCTTTAACGAACAAGATTCCATTGAATTGAAGTACTACAATCAAGCTTATCTTAAAATGGCTAACGACAAAGAAGGCTTGGAAAGTGAAGCCTATCAAACGGCTTTAAAAAATTTAATCCGCATGAGTCAACAAGAGGGTATTGATCGTGTAATGGATGAATACAACCTAGATGCTATTATTGCCCCTACGGGCAGTCCAGCTTGGAGTACCGATTGGCTCAATGGAGATAACTATCATCTGGGTAGTTCTTCTCCCGCGGCATGGTCGGGCTACCCAAACATTACCATTCCCATGGGAGATATTCACGGTCTACCTGTAGGCTTATCTTTCTTTGGAAGAGCCTGGAGTGAACCAACTCTAATTGAAGTTGCCTATGGTTTTGAACAAAACACCAAGGCAAGAATCACCCCTGCCTTTAGAGCTAATGACGAAGAATAATGAGTGAATTATTAGTACGCCTACTGGGCATTGAAAATTTCGATGTCATCTTGGTTTTAAGTATTTTAATTGGGTTTGGATTGATGGAAACCCTTTCGGGTTACCTCTTTAATTCAAAACGAAAGACGGATGATTGGATTCAAGAGATTGTTAGTTTTTTATTGCTTTCCACAGGCATTAAACCTGTCATTGTCTTTTGTGTTTATCTTGTCGGTAACACTTTTTTTCCCGAACAACAATCTCTCTTCACTGAACTTTCTTTTGGCTGGGCATTACTGGTTTACCTTTTGATAGATGACGTGTTACAGTATTGGTATCACCGCAGTGCACACGAAACCTCCTTCCTATGGAAATTGCACCGCGCACACCATCAGGCAGAAGAAATGGGCTACTTTGTTTCCTACCGAAATGCCTTTTTGTATTACATTCTTATGCCCAATATTTGGTGGGTTGGTTTTGTTGTTTTTGCCGGAGGAGCAAAAGCGGTTGCCTTGGGATTGGTTCTCAAACAATTAATCATTATTGGATCGCACAGTAGACTTCGTTGGGACAAGCCATTTTATGAATTTGCTGCTTTGCGACCTATCATAAAAATTTTGGAACGCATTATTATTACTCCAGCTTTTCATCATTCCCATCACGGTACTTCACTGCTTGATGAGGCAAGTGATCCAAATGGCAATTTTGGCAATATGTTTAGTTTCTGGGATCAACTTTTTGGGACCGCAACTTTTCAGCGAAGTTACCCAAAGCAGTACGGCCTTCAGAAAAAAACAAACGATCCTTGGACTTCGGCTTATTTTTACCCCTTTGTTACTTCCCCAGACAAACAAAGTGATTGGCACAAAGACCACCAAATAAAAAAAACCGCAACCAAGGAGGCAGCAACTTTGACCTTAACCAAAGGAGAAAACTATTTGTGGTGTGCCTGTGGGCGGAGTGCCACTCAGCCCTTTTGCGATGGCTCCCATCACGGCTCTAAAATCAAGCCGCAGAAATTCACTGCAAAACGAACAGGAGAAGTTCGTTTGTGCAATTGCAAGAAAACAGCAAAGGGACCCTTTTGCGACGACACTCACCTAAATCTATAATATGTCAAAAAAAGCCATCATCGTTGGAGCGAGCTCCGGAATCGGAAAAGCCTTAGCCATCGTACTTGCACAACAAGGATACACGGTAGGAATAACTGGTCGAAGAGGAGAAATGCTCAACGAAATAAAAGCCCTCTACCCTGAGCAAATAATCACCATGGTAGCCGATGCTACCCACCCAAAAGCGGATGAGGAACTCGATGCATTGGTTAATCAACTAGGAGGACTTGACCTATTGATCATCTCGGCAGGAGTTGCCTTTATCAACAAAACATTGGACTTCGCACTAGAGGACCACACCAATCAACTCAACGTGGTGGCCTTTACAAAATTGGCCAATTGGGGGATGCACTTTTTTGAACGTCAAGGCCATGGACATATGGCGAATATCTCCTCAGTAGCGAGTCGAAGAGGAGGAAGACATGCGCCGGCCTATCATGCGTCGAAAGCTTATCAATCTAATTATTTTGAAGGATTGCGTCAACGTTTTCACAAAAGAAAACTTCCCATAGCAACAACCGACATTCGTCCGGGTTTTGTAGATACGGCCATGGCAAAAGGAAATGGACTTTTTTGGGTGGCCACCAAAGAAAAAGCAGCCAAACAAATCTATCGTGCGCTTCAACGTAAAAAAGCGGTCGTCTACATTACCAAACGATGGCGTATCATTGGGTTTATCTTTTCCAATATGCCTAAGTGGATGCATAAAAGACTGTAAAGCTCTATCTTTAACAAAAAATTCTCGTGCTAACACTCCAACACATCCATAAAAACTACGCAAACATTCAGGCCCTAAAAGATGTGTCTTTTTCACTTCAGCCTGGAGAAGTGGTAGGTTTACTCGGTCCCAACGGTGCAGGGAAATCTACCCTAATGAAAATCTTGACGGGTTACCTGAAAGAATGGGAAGGAGAGATTCGCTATGGAGAACAAAATTTACGCACTGCCACAAAAGCAATTCAGCAGGTCACGGGTTATTTACCCGAAAATAACCCGCTTTATCCTGAATTGTATGTACAGGAATACTTACAATTTATTGCTGATCTATACAAAATACCTCAACCCCCCTTTACCGATATCCTCGATAAAGTAGGCTTGACCGAGATGAAAAACAGAAAAATTAACACCCTTTCTAAAGGCTTTCAACAGCGTGTGGGTTTGGCCGCTGCCCTACTCCATGATCCGGAGATATTAATTCTGGATGAACCCACCACAGGACTCGATCCCAACCAATTGATTGAGATTCGAAAATTGATCCGTCAATTGGGAGAAGAAAAAATTGTGCTACTATCTACCCATATTTTATCGGAAGTAGAAAGTATTTGCGATCGAGTTATCATCATACGGGAAGGCGAAGTAGTGGCCGATGAAGCCCTAGAAACATTACGTAAGGGGCAACAACAAATTGTACAAGTAGAGTTTGACTACCGGATCGAAACCGAAGCCTTAGCCAAGATTCCCGGAGTCAATAAGGTGGTGAACACCTTTGATTTTAATTATGAATTGTATTGTGACAAAGAAGAGGACGTGCGTCCCAAGGTCTTTGACTTTGCCCATGATAATCAATTGAAAATTCTTTCGCTTCAGCAGAAAAATGAGAACCTTGCTGCCCTATTCAATTCGCTAACAACCTAAACCTACATGATCTCTTCGCCCCGCTTAAAACTCCTACCTATTACAACTAATGACTGCGAAGCCATTCACGCAAAAAACAGCTTCCCAGAAGTAGCCGAATTCAACACCATTGGTATTCCCAAAAGCATAAAAGACACCGAGGAATTACTCACGCCTTTGTTTGAAAAGCAAGAGCCAGAAAAAGGGCAGCAATTGGGCTGGACCATTCGACTAAAAGAAGACGACAGCTTTATTGGTGAACTAGGCATGCGACTAAGTACCCCCAAATACAACAAAGGAGAGATTCATTACAGCCTGCTTCCCTCTCATTGGAACAAGGGCTATGCTACCGAAGCGGTAAAAGCATTACTTCATTATGGCATGGAAACCTTAGGCCTGCACCGCATAGAAGCTGGCGTACACACCCAAAACATTCGTTCCATACAATTACTCGAAAAAGTGGGCATGCAACGTGAAGGAATGCACAGGGGAATCTTGCCCATACGCGGAAAATGGGAAGATAATTATAGCTATGCTATTTTGCGGGAAGACTTTTTTTAAAACACAGCCTCTGCGATGGCTTTAATATTATCTGATTTTCCCATAGAATAATAATGTAGAAAAGGCACGCCAGCTTCTTTGAGCTCTTTGGATTGTTGCGTGCACCACTCCATCCCCACTTGGCGGACAGCAGCGTTATCTTTGCATTTAATTACAGCTTTGATCAAAGCCTCGGGTAAATCCACATGAAAACGATGCGGCAAGGCATTCAATTGCTTTTTGGTGGCCAGCGGTTTTAGCCCAGGAATAATGGGAACATTGATCCCCGCTTCTTTACACTTGTCTTGAAACTCAAAAAACTTTTGATTGTCAAAAAACATTTGGGTGACAATATAATCTGCACCAGCCTCAATCTTTTTCTTTAAAAAATGAAGATCGCTTTCCAAGGATGGAGCTTCCATATGTTTTTCTGGATAACCCGACACACCGATACAAAAATCGGTTTTAGAAGTATTAAGAATTTCCTCATCCAAATAATGCCCTTTATTCAAATCTTGAATTTGACCGACCAAATCACTAGCAAAGGCATGCCCTTCTTTGTTGGGCGTAAAATAGGTTTCTGACTTTATCGCATCACCGCGCAAAGCAACAACATTATCAATTCCTAAAAAATCAAGGTCAATCAAGAAATTCTCTGTGTCTTCTTTGGTAAAACCACCACATAAAATATGCGGAATAGCATCGACATTGTACTTGTGTTGCAAGGCCGCACAAATACCAACTGTTCCTGGACGCTTTCGGATGACGTGCTTCTGTAAAAGACCATTATCTAACTCTTTATACACGTATTCCTCTCTATGGTAAGTCACATCTATAAAAGGCGGGTTAAATTCCATAAGTGGATCGATCGAGTCATAAATGGACTGTATATTCTGTCCCTTTAATGGTGGAAGAATCTCAAAGGTGAATTGAGTTTTGTTCTTTGCTTGGGCAATGTGTTCGGTTACTTTCACGTGTTGCTATTTTAAATTTGGTCGAAGCCATTTTTCGGCTTCTTCAATCGGTAGTTGTTTTCGTTTGCTAAAACTTTCTAATTGGTCACGGGTGATCTTTCCTACGCCAAAATATTGAGCCTCTGGATGGGCAAAATAATAACCTGAAACCGATGCGGCTGGCCACATGGCTAAACTTTCGGTCAAGATTACCCCAATATTCTCCTCAACTTGGAGTAATTCCCAAATGGTGTTTTTCTCTAAATGATCTGGGCAGGCGGGGTAGCCCGGAGCTGGGCGAATTCCCTTATAACTTTCCTTAATCAAAGCAGCATTGTCGAGGTTTTCGTGTGCTACATATCCCCAATGTTTGGTTCGAACTTCTTTGTGTAAGTACTCGGCAAAGGCTTCGGCAAAACGGTCGGCCAAGGCTTTTACCATGATGGCATTGTAATCATCATTCGCCTCTTCGTATGCTTTGGCTAGTTCGGCTGTACCAAAACCAGTGGATACACAAAAACTTCCGATATAATCATTTTTACCACTCCCTTTAGGTGCGATAAAATCGGCCAAAGCAAGATTGGTTTTTCCTTCCCGCTTTTTGATTTGCTGACGCAGGGTTAAAAAAGTACCTGCTACTGTATCACGTGTCTCATCTACATATACCTCGATGTCGTCATCATTAACACAATTGGCTGGAAATAAGCCAAAAACAGCCTTGGCGGTTAAAAGCTTCTTCTCCAATATTTCTGAAAGAATGACCTGCGCATCGGCGAACAACTCGACAGCTTGTTCCCCCACAATAGGATCATTGAGAATGGCTGGATAGTGTCCGTGTAAATCCCACGATCGGAAAAATGGGCTCCAATCGATAAAAGGCACCAAAGCATCCAAGTCTTGGTTTTCGATGATTTGTACACCCAATTGGTTTGGTTTAAATGGCGTGAATGCCTCCCAATCCAATTGTAATTTTTTAGCACGAGCTGTAGCTAGATCAATATGCTCTTTGGTTTCCTGACGATCCAAGAATTTTGCGCGAAAGATTTCGTATTCCTTTCGAATTGTTTCTTTATACAGTGGAGCATTTTCTTTATTTAACAAACTTCCTGCGACTGTTACCGCTCGAGAAGCATCGTTAACGTGTACTACTGTGGAATCCAATTCAGGAGATATCTTAACCGCAGTATGCGCCTTTGACGTAGTTGCTCCACCAATCATTAGCGGAGTATCCATGTTTTGACGTTTCAATTCTTGAGCGATATAAATCATTTCGTCGAGCGATGGAGTAATTAAACCCGAAAGGCCAATGATATCTACTTGCTCTCTTAGGGCTGTTTCAATGATTTTCTCTGGAGGCACCATAACCCCTAGATCAATGATCTCATAATTATTACAAGCCAGTACAACACCTACAATATTCTTTCCGATG
>Ga0209307_1002631_pt1 | contig 10589 bp, 8 predicted proteins | sample COGITO_mtgs_1105_FD_185519 | JGI IMG/M metagenome (GOLD analysis project Ga0209307, IMG submission 185519) | Pelagic marine microbial communities from North Sea - COGITO_mtgs_110530 (SPAdes) (version 2) | ecosystem: Environmental > Aquatic > Marine > Epipelagic ...
TCACGAGACAATTTCAAGATCAATCGAACCGCCGCTCTTACTGAGTGGCGCCAACTATTGAGCGCATAGATTAAAGCTGCACCGGCACTCCGATGCGACTTCTCATTTGTTTGATAACGACCTAAGCCGGCTGTTACTTTTCAACTAGAAAGAAAGGTAACCGAGGTGGGGGCTTTGAGCTCGGTTATACCTTACTGGAAACATATCAAAGATACGCGCGCCAACTGTGGCAGGGCTGAAAGCCCAATAATTTTTTAGCTTTTTCATTAGAGTAAAAGCTTTCTGGAACCCTTGGTGTTTTTATTTCAATGTCTTGGTAATAGGTCTCGATCAATTTTTCAGAGCTCAGACCCACCGAATGGTCATCGTTGGACACATTGAATACTTCATACCCTAGCCCATCCGTGTCGAGACATTTTTGAACCATTTGCCCTAAATCACGTGCGTCGATGTAGGAAAATATATTGCGGCGACGTAGATCAGGATTTTCCATATAGGCGGGAAATTTTTCTTTGTATTCGTGCGGCTCAATCACATTATTAATGCGCAGCCCATAGATATCAATTCCCGATCGCCTTTGGAAACTTTTGGCTGTGGCTTCGTTCACCACTTTAGACATGGCATAACTGTCTTGAGGTATTGTGGGGTGATTTTCATCAATTGGAAGATAGTCTGGTTTCACCTCCCCATCGGCGAAACAAACACCATAAGTCGTTTCAGATGATGCAAAGATAACTTTTTTGATTCCAAACTTAATGGTAGCATCCAGAACATTATAAGTGCCTAATGTGTTGACACGATAGCATTCATTGTCACTGGTCATCATCAACCTTGGGATGGCTGCAAAATGTATCACAGCATCGAACTTGGGAACGCCTTGCCCCAGATCCAACTCATGGTAATTGGCATAACTCGACATAACATCAAAAATTTGCCCTGCATCTGTAATATCGGCCAAGCGTGTCTGCACGCTGTCGTGACCCAAATCGATCAGATCAACGTTCAAAATAGTATGGCCTTGATTGCGCAAATAGTCGATACAATGCTTGCCGGCTTTGCCTGATCCACCCGTAAATAAAAGGCGCATGATCCTATCCTTATTGAAATTTTGCTTGCTGTTATGATGGCGTTTAATTTTGCTTTTTTAAAGAGTTATTTCGTCGATTTCCTGAGGTTCGAGGACTCAGGTATGGCTGTGCAAGCCTATTAGGGGTACTGTCAGACAAAACGAACTTGAGACGGATCGGGCTGTTTCGTAGCCTCGCCGTATGACAAAACGCTCCCCATTTAGGTACTTTAAAACGCGCCCTGAGATTATCCGCCTGGCTGTGATGCTTTATGTTCGGTTTCCGCCCTCACTCCTCAATGTGGATGACCTTCTGCATGAGTGGGGTATTGTGCTGTGTCAAAGTGAAGTCACATATTTTTGGAGCGAGGAAAGAAGTCAGCCTTGATTTTTCTTACTCCATTCACGCAACACAACATAAATTCCGGTTGCAAAGATCATAGCTGAACCAAACCAAGTCCATTTATCAGGAAACTGACCAAAGACTATCCAGCCGTAGGCGGTACCCCAAATTAATAATGTATAATGGATCGGTGCTAGAACTACAGTCTGCGTTAATTCGAGGGCTTTAATAACCAATATTTCAGCTAAGGCTGCCAGTGTCGCCAACGCTCCAATCAATATAAATTCGTTACTTCCAACCGGTGCGCGCCACACTAGTGGAAGTGAAATGGATAAAAGGAAGCTTGCGGTCAGCCCTGTATACGCAACCGTTGTCATTGTGAGATCGGAACTGCTCAAAATTCGCGATACTATTTGGCGAAATGCATAAGCAAGCGCTGCGATCACAACCAAAAGTACTGCTGGTTGAAATGAACTAAAACCAGGTCGGATAATTATCAAACACGCAATAAAGCCGATGGCGATTGCTGTCCATCTTCGAACACCTACGCTTTCTTTCAGAACTAGTGCACCCAAAATTGTAACAAAAAAGGGTGCTACAAAGCTTACTGCCACTGCATCAGCAATAGGCACCACTGATATTGCAAATATAAACATTAGGGCAGAAGCTGCTGCTAAACAGCCTCGCAAAACCTGTAGATAAAAGTGATCGGTCTTTAGTATGACTGTGCCTTTAATTACTAACAAAATTACAATTCCCATAAACAAGCCTAATTGCCTTGACCATGCGACTTGGAGAGGGTGAAAACTTTCAGTAAGAACTTTTGCCATGGTATCCACAGCAGCAAACAAGAACATGCCTGCGGCAAAATACAAAATCCCGATAAAGCTTTTTTGGGGGAATTTTCTAATTTTTGGAGTGAATGTTGGCATTATCTACTGTCCTGTCATGCAGTGTAAGCTGATTAACTTGCTACGACTATGGAAACCTTTTCCGGGTTTGATTTGCGTTCGGTGAATTCTAAATTGCAACCATCAATGCCAATATCATTGGCACAAGCAAGGTGGCAAAAAAGAAAACTATGTTTAGATGGAATTAGGCAAGTTCCAAACTGCGAGTCCACGTATGTCCTTTAATATTTATTTAAATCAATAATTTAATGGTAATATTTCCTTATACCCATCTACCTACCCATCAAAGGTAAATGTGATTACTGAGATTTAGTCTTAAGGTAATTTCTAGCCCATAGGGGTAGGGACCGAGGGGGGTGGCGACCCACCCCCAGCCTATAGGGGTTCCGTTCATAGCGATCCCAAAAATTATAAAATTGTAAAAATTAGCCGTATCAAGCCAAACTGTGCCGCTGCTCTCGCCGAGTGGCGTCAATTATTGAGCGCATGGATTTGGGTTATGCCAGTAATCTGATGCGAGTTCGTGTTGGTTTGACAGCACCGGCTAAACAGAACTTCCAGTTTCCAGGGCTTAGTTAAAGTCTCTTTTTAATGTTTGGATCGACTTGTTTCCCTATTGAAAAGTGACACATGTTATGGGGCTGGATAAAGTGACAAAAGAATTTCACTAGCCTTTTTCGAATTTTATCAATGAGATATGTCTGAAGCGCTGCCTATACGTTCTGGAAGATTTGGTCGTGTCGCACTACTTGACATGGACAAAATTTTGTCCGTCATGCGCACCTAAAAAAGATTACACAGCGCAGAATGACTTTGCTATATTAATCTAATGAGATACTTGAGCTCAAAATTGATGTCAGTGTTTGCGGCGCTGATATTAGGTGTGAATGTGGGTTTTGCTCAATCAGCATGCCCATCGAACGGTAATTTTCATAATTGTTTTGGTACATTCATCTGGCATTATGGTGATAAATACGTTGGTGATTGGAAAGATGGTAAAAGAGCCGGACAAGGCACCTATACTTATGCAAACGGTGACGAATATGTAGGAAAATGGGAAGATGGTAAAAAGAACGGATACGGCAGTTACACGTTTGTTGATGGTAGCAAATATTCCGGTGAGTGGGCTGACGGCGAAAAGAGCGGCAGGGGCGCTTTTACGTCCGCCATGGGTAACAAATATGTAGGCTATTGGAAAGGCGGTAAGAAAAATGGACACGGTAAACTAACTTTAGCCAACGGTGACACATACGTCGGTAATTGGAAAAACGGCAAAATGAATGGTCAAGGCACTTTCATCTGGCATAATGGCGACGGATACATTGGTGATTGGAAAGACAGTAAAAAGAATGGGCACGGCACATTAACTTTAGCCAATAGCGACAAATACGTCGGCGATTGGAAGAGTGGCATGAGGAACGGACAAGGCACATATACTTTTGCTGATGGGGATAAATACGTCGGCCAATGGAAAGACAACAAAAGGAACGGTCACGGCACTTTCACTGGGTATGATGGCTCAAAAATTGTTGGCGAGTGGAAGAATGACAAATTCCTTTATGGTGATAAAATCGCCCCACCGCTCTTGATAGCTTTCATTAACCTATCTGAAAAGGATCGCAAAAAAGTCCAGTCAGTCTTATTGGACTTGGGCTTTTATAATTCATTAATCGATGGAATGTATGGCAAATGGACGTCCGAAGCTCTGACTGCTTACTACGAAAAAAATTCAGGCATTGATGATGTTAAAAATACTGAAAACGCAATAAGGCTTCTTTCAGATTTATTGAAAATTTAATTAATATGTATAACGTTTGATCAGGGAGATACACATTGCTTGCAGGCGTTGTTGGAATGTATTGGCAATGGTTATAATTGTAGTAACGGCGACCGGCGCGATTTTTTTTCATCAAAGGAACAACAACCGCCAGCAGTGATGAAAGAACTGCTATTGTTTTGAATGCAGCAGAACGGGCTTACGTCCTCAAAGAGATGCGGGGGTTGTTAGAGGCGATTGAGGCGATCACTCTGGGAATTTCACAGGATGATATGAAAGCAGTGTCGCTGGCTTCTCGAGAGGTTGGAATGGGCGCTACCCGCAGTGGTAATGAACCAATGACGTTGATTGTTAAGCTGCCACTAGGATTTAAGACCCTAGGTATGTCTGTCCACAGAAGTTTTGACGAGTTAGCACTGGAGGCGGATACTATGGGAGATGGGAGTATTATTTTAGGCAAGCTTGGCGCAATTTTGAACACATGCATCACTTGTCACGCAAGTTACAAATTCGTTGATTAACCCCCAACACAGTTCACCATTCTCGGCCGTTATGGTGCGCTCAAGGCGCTACACAAGCTGGGTGTGGGTGGAGGTACGCAACCGTTACTCCCGCACTCAATTTTAAGCTGAACCGCGCCGCTGCTTTCGCTGAGTGGCGTTAATTATTGAGAGTGTAGACTTGGGTTGTGCTAGAGGTGTATTGCATGCGCTGATTGCTTTGAAAGCACCTTTTGACAATTCTAGGCGTAATGTTCATGCTGCCCTGTACGTCGCTCTTCGGACTTGCGAAGTTAATTGAGGCGTTTGTAAACTTTCCTGCAAGAGGTCGTTTTCTTGCCTGCATGCCTGATTATTCAAGCTAACCTCTTGGGGAACCATTTTGTGAGACAAACTTATGCCGCCAATTGATTTGACTGTCCTACGCCATGAATTTCATAGAATGCCAGAACTTGGGTTTGCTGAGGAAAGCACGAAAGCACGGGTCGCGGGTATCCTCGAAGATCTGGGAATTGAGACGCATATCGGCGCGGGTGTTGTTGGCGTCCACAAACGCGGAACAGGTAATCGTGTCATTGCTCTGCGGGCTGACATGGACGCGCTGCCGATCCATGAGACAAGCAGCCATGACTATGCGTCACAGACAGCTGGCGTGATGCACGCCTGTGGCCATGACGGCCATATGACAATGCTTTTGGGCGCGGCGGCAGCGCTTGCAGAAGAGGCCGAATTCGACGGTACGGTGCTGTTCATATTCCAGCCTAACGAAGAACACGGATTGGGTGCGCGGGCCATGATCGCTGAGGGCCTACTGGAGCGTTTTCCCGTTGAAGAAATCTATGCCATTCACAATCTTCCGGGTGCGCCTTTGGGGCAGGTTTCCACGCGGACCGGTCAAATTTGTTCAAGCGAAAGCCTATTTGAAATATTGATCGAAGGACAAGGTGGTCACGCGTCAATGCCGCAGGTGGGGCGAGATGCTATCACTATAGGGGCAGAGATCGTGCAGGCTTTACAAACCATCGTCTCGCGAAAGCTTGCACCGGGTGCGGGCGTTGTCGTTTCAGTAACGGAATTCCTGACCGATGGGCAACGCAATGTCCTACCAGGTACCGCAACCCTCAAAGGTGATGTGCGCGCACGGTTGCCAGCAGATCGCGAAGAAGTCGCGCGTCTGATGCGCCAGCTTGCGGAAGGTATCGGAGCCGCTCACGGTGTGACTGTGTCCGTAAAGTTCAACACAGAGTTTATTGAGACGATCAATGCCCCCGAGCCAACTCACGCTGCTGTAAGCACAGCTCGCTCTTTAGGACTTGAGGCAAACGGTAATCGCGAACCCATGAGTTTTTCAGAGGACTTTGCTCATTTCTCGACCGCTGTGCCGGGGTGTTTCTTGCTACTGGGCAACGGGCAAGAGGGGCCTTGTGGCCAGCCGCTGCATTCGGACGATTATGATTTCAATGATGATCTATTGCCAATTGGTGCCGCCTTTTGGGCGCAACTGGTGCGTGACCGTCTACCGGTGACCAAAAGTAAGGGTGAGTAGTTATGTTTGAAACCCGTATGAACATTTTTCGCGCCGAAATGGGCGAAAAAGGCCTCGACGTCGCTCTTATTACCGATGATGACAATGTATATTACCTCACAGGCTACTACGACTACTTGCACATGGAATTTGGCCGTCCGACCATACTTATAGTGTTACGCGACGGTCCTAGCCTATTGATCACGCCTACAATTGACCTCAACACGGCTCAATCTGCGGCGCGCGTGGACAAGATTGCGGCGTGGAACGATGGTATGGGAGCGGAATGGCGCGCTGAAATACCTGCTGCGGTAAAAGGGGCGGCGCTTATTGGGATAGAGCCAGATCACATGCCGGCTCTTGTACGCAGATATGTTGATGGACTGGTTGGTGCAAGACATCTCATTTCGATCACACCTATCCTATCTGAGATGCGTATGATCAAATCGACGCAAGAGCTACAGCTTGCCCGCCATGCGGGTCTGGTCGCGAACGCTATGATGGACGCCGGCCGCGCTGCCATTGGGGATCGTGTGCCTGAATACGAAATAGCAATTGCAACGTCGGAAGCAGGCACGCGCAAAGCGGCAGAACTTTTAACCACGCATTATGGCGACGTCAATATGTCGCCGAATACGCATTTCCTGCAAATTATGGCATCCGGCGAGACGATTACTAAAACTCACCACCGTGCCACAACACGTGTTATGCGTCGTGGCGAGCCAGTGTTTCTCTGCTTTTGTGGCATGACGAATTTTCACCGGTTCAAGTTAGGTTTTGACCGAACGTTCTGGATCGGTGAGATGATGGATACGTCTCAAGCTGCTGTTTACGAAGTCGCATTGGCCAGCCAGCAAGCCGCGCTTGATGCGTTACGCCCCGGTGTTACGGCTGAAAGCGTTCACGCAGCTTACGCAGAAGTTATTCAAAGTGCAGGGTACGCGTATCCGTTCCGTTGCGGCCGTGCAACAGGTTTCAGTTTTCTGGAGGCCCCACAATTGGTCACGGGAGATACAACAATCCTTCAGCCAGGTATGGTTCTGGCAGTGGATGGATCTGTCGCAGTTGATGAATTTCGCGCCCAAATTGGTGATAGCTTTATCATCACTCAAGACGGTTATGAGCCAGTTACCGAACACCCGAAGACTATTGACCAACTCATCGTATAATCTGAGCGCTATCAAAGTAAACTTGCTTGAAGCAGGCAAAGTGGGTTTGTGGCGTGCGTGAAAGACAAAACACTCGCCATTCACCTCAACCGCGCCGCCGCTCTTGCTGAGTGGCGCCAACTATTGAGCGCATAGGTTCAGGCTGCGCCTGCAATCTGATGCGAGTTCTCATTCGTCTGATGGCACCCTTTCATTTATACTGTGAGAAATTCTTTTTGTTACGGCTCGCTATGTGTTGGCCTGCTTTTACGGGTTTATATTTACTTTCTCGGTACGTAACGCCTAAATCTATGGGATCAATAATGGTATCAGTATGGGGATCAAAGAACACTGGAATTGAGAACCGGGCATTGTTTGTACGATTAATTACTCTGTGCACGGTGGATGAAAAACGATTATTGCTCCAACGCGCCAATAGGTCGCCGATATTGCAGACCAACGTTCCGTCAATAGGCGGCGCTTCTATCCACACTCCAGACTTACTTTGGATCTGCAGTCCGCCACTGGTATCCTGTAGAAGTATTGTCAGGACACCAAAATCTGTGTGCGGTGCCACTCCAAACCGTTGTTCTGCTTCGTCAGCGTCAGTGGAAGGAGGATAATAGACAAGCTGCCCGCGTGCTAAAGGCTTCTGATAAAACGCGTCGAAAAACTGAGGGGACTGATCCAAGCTAACAGCAATGGCCGACATTAAGCGACGTCCCACTTTACAAACAGCATCGTAATAGGGGCGCAGATCATTTTCCAATCTGGGGAATGCTTCAGTGGGCCATTTGTTAACCGCGACCAATGGTTTACCAGCTAAAATATCTGGATCATTAGGTGCAGTTTCGGCTCCCCAAAAGAAAACTTCTTTACGGTCATGCGTTTTTGCACCTTGCAAATGAGACATTCCCTGCGCCATCCAGCCACGTTGCTGAGTATCAACAGCGACTGTTGCTTTGTCTTCGGCAGATTGTGCAAAAAAATCCCTGGTTATTGCAAAGGCACGGCTCATCTTATCTTGTTCAATGCCGTGGTTCGAAATGTAGAAAAAACCGTGCTCCGTGGCTGCTTCGTAAATTTCATTTGCGGTGCCCTGGATATCCGATCCCGAAATGGCACCAGATATATCAATGACCGGGATTGCAGAAACTTCAGTATTTTTGGCGGCTGCGAAATCATGTTTCATCTGATAGTACCTTTTGTTTTTAGATGAATTTGGAATTGATAGTTCTGGGACGAACGGCTTCGATGCAGGTCAGAATATCAGTCACCTCTAAGTCTGTCATACGCTGAATTTCAGATTTGTAAGGAGGTAAGTTTGTGCATTCTAATACTATATGTTTAATTTCTTTTTTCATTTTTTGAACAATCCAGCTTGTAATTTGATTACTAGCTTTTGTGACATCAACACTAATCAGGTTTTGTGAAATAATTTTTCTCAAATACATATCTGGGGATAAACCAATCACTTGGTACCCACTTCGGCCTAGATGCAGTTGGTTTAGTTTATTCTTATCAAATGTAACGACCAGTATTTCTGTAGGATCAAATTCTTGTTCCAATTTTTTCAAGGCTGTCAACGAAGAGCTTATAAACGGTCTGCTCGTAAGTTCAGCCAGATGGGTTTGCCAGTAGGACAAAAAACCGCATGATGTAACAATCACATCGCCTTTTGCTTTCTTAATGGCAATTTCAAAAGGTCTTATGTCAATTTGGTCCGGGCGGTCGTTAACTATAGCGGCTACGGATGCATTCGGAATTCGGATGATTTCGACGCCACCAATATAAGTATCCGCGCAAGCCACATCTCCTGGAATCCTAGGGAATCCGGTATCTAATTGTAGAACTGTGACGGCAGGGGCCATCATAATCCTATTGCCGGATGTTTTCTGGCAGCCAAGTCGCCAGCGCTGGGAATAAAACCAAGATGACAACCATCAACAACATCAAGCCAACCATTGGGATTGCTGTTTTTGATATGTACCCGATTTCATGTTTGGTCATGCCTTGAAGAACAAACAGGTTAAACCCGATTGGTGGCGTTACTTGAGCCATTTCCACAACGACTACGATGAAAATGCCAAACCAAATAACGTCTATCCCAGCTTGGCGGATCATGGGTTCAACAATCGCCATAGTAAGAACAACCGAAGATATTCCGTCCAAAAACATACCAAGAATGATATAGAACAAGGTCAAAGCCGCGATCAGGGTAATTGGTGATAGTTGCATTTGATCGATCCACGCCGCCAAGGCTCGTGGCAAACCAGTAAAACCCATAGACAAAGATAAGAAGGCAGCGCCCATCAAAATTAAAGCAATCATCGCTGATGTTCGCGTCGCGCCCATCAAGCTTTCATAGAAAGTCGACAAATTAAGTGATCGCTGGAACATCGCTAACGTCATTGATCCAATAACACCAACTGCTGCTGCTTCTGTTGCCGTAGCCCATCCAAAGTACATCGAACCAATTACTGCAAAAACTAATAACAATACAGGTATCAAAAACCGGCTTTCCGCCAACATTTCTGAAACAGGTATTTTGGGCTCTGGTTCGGGCCTTTGATCAGGGCGTAGGTAGTGCCAAAACATGATGTAAGACATGAACAAACCGGCCAGCACCATACCAGGAATAATGCCTGCCATAAATAACTTGATGATGCTTTCGTTGATCGAAACGCCATAAACAATCAGGGTCAAGGATGGTGGTATCATAAGGCCCAGTGTTGCGGCGCCTGCCAAAGTACCAACAATCATATATTCGGGATAACCTCTTTTGCGCAATTCAGGGATCGACATCTTCCCGACAGTGGTGAGTGTTGCCGCCGATGATCCGGAAACAGCTGCAAAGATAGTGCATCCTGCGATATTGGTGTGCAACAGGCCGCCCGGCAACCAGCGCATCCATGGCGCAAGTCCGCGAAACATATCTTGCGACAAACGCGTTCTATATAAGATTTCACCCATCCAAATGAACAATGGTAATGCGGTAAGGGTCCAACTACTGGCCCCAGTCCAGATCGTTGTGATCATCGCGTCACCAGCTGGCCGCAATGTAAATAATTCCATGCCGACCCAAGCGACCCCCATTAGGGCTAAGCCTATCCAAATCGATGATCCCAATAGGGTGAACAGGACGAACAAAAATATAAGTGTTGCGTAAGCTTCGATCATTCGACGGTCTCCGAAACAATTGGATTTTCACCAGTGATAAGCATTCTATAGAGGGTGTCCCACAGCGCTACGGCAAGTAGAACTGTTCCAATCGACATAGAAAGTTGTGGTACCCAGACTGGAGTGTAAATCATGTCAT
>Ga0209307_1002645_pt1 | contig 10550 bp, 12 predicted proteins | sample COGITO_mtgs_1105_FD_185519 | JGI IMG/M metagenome (GOLD analysis project Ga0209307, IMG submission 185519) | Pelagic marine microbial communities from North Sea - COGITO_mtgs_110530 (SPAdes) (version 2) | ecosystem: Environmental > Aquatic > Marine > Epipelagic ...
CAGTACGGTTCAGCTTGAAATTGGCACGTGAATAGAGGTGACGTCCCTCCGATCTAAGAAGACCGCTTTCGGGACCGCTTTTTAATTTCAATCTTAAAATAAGTAACTGTACTTAAACAAAAATATACAAAGTTCGACGTCCTCTTCTAGGCACCACAAATAACATTTAATTAATTGTATTTATTGTATAAAAATTGGTTTGGTGCCTGTAAAACCTAGCTGCAGGACCACTTTCTGGACCGCTTTGTTTATCTGTGGCGAGAAGGGGAGTGCTTTGTCATCCAGTTGGAGATCTAAGCAGGCGCTTTTATACTCAAGTAATCAGATTTTTTTTTGTACAAGTAGGACCGAACAAATGCGGACATTAATAACGATCGCAGCAAAAGACTGGTTAGAGCCCAAATCAGCAAGCTGTTGCGTTGGGTACCACCGCCTGCTTTAGGTAGAGGTCCTTCGAAAGACAAAGGAAAATAATCGTCCATCTGTCACAGCAAAGCCCAATCCGATGATGGCAAAACCAATCGACGCTTCAAGTTTCATTCCTTCGCCAAGGAACAAAACACCAAGTCCAACTGCGAATGGTGGAATGAGCAAGGTGACCAGTAAAAGATTGGCAGCTCCAGCTCGTGCTAAAATTGCAAAGTAGAGCACATAGGCAAGTGCGGTCGACAAAGAAGCCATACCGATCAGAGCGCCCCAGACGCCTTTAGAGAGTTCAAGATTTGGCGGGCCGTCAAACATAAAGACAATTGGGATCATCAACAATGTGCTACCGATCAACATACCAAAGGCGTTCATGAGTGGTGGCTGACCAGCAAGCGCCGTTTTCCCCCACACACCGGCAAATGCATAAGAGAGAGTTGCACCAAGTATGGCAAGTTGAGCAAGATTGCTCAGGTTAAAGTCGGTCAACGCGCGAGGCCCCATGATGAAGGCCACCCCCGCAAGGCCTAAAGCAGCACCAATTAGTTTCTTGGCCGTTAAAGCCTCATCGCGAAGCAGCAAACCAGCAACAGCCGCTGCAAACATAGCAGTCGTCCCGTTCAGAATGGACGCCAGCCCACTCTCAATCTGTGTTTGTCCCCAGAATATTAGCGAGAACGGAATGGCGTTGTTAAGCGCACCCATCACTAGGTAGGCTCCCCAAATTTTCGGCGAATGAGGAATATAAATTCCTTTGAGGAGGACAATCAACGCCAATATTGGCAAAGCCCACATTACCCGGTGTAGAGTTATGGTGAGCGGCGGAATTTCACGCAAAGCAATTTCCCCGAAGAAAAACGAACCGCCCCAAACGGCTGCGAGCATCAACAGCATGATCGTCGAGTTTAAATCCAAGGTCAGCGTGGAGGATTTGGTCATGTCGAATGGATCCAATTAGTCTAATTGTTGTTTTTCGTACCCTAGCAGGACTACGTAAGTCGACCCAATTCATTAGGATATGGTCAAACCAAACTTTATTCACGTACAAGAGATAGGGCCTTTAAGCCAGACCTTGGCGCAATCGCAACTAATTGGTGTTTTGGCCGCATAGAAAACCTAGGACACTGACTCCGTGAACGTCCAGTTTTGGGAGCGAGCCACAAATTATCACTCGGATCTGGTACATAAATCGGGACCGCTTTCGGGACCGCTTTTTAATTTAAAATAAAAATTAAGTAACTGTAATTGAATAAAATTATGGAAAGTTCGACGTCCTCTCCTGGGCACCCATAAATAATTCAAAGCATTGTAATACCTCACTAATTAGACTCAGTAAGTGAGTCGTAGACCATGCTGGCAACCAAATCTAATAGCTACACGTTCCAAAAGGATGGAATCTGGTATTTCTCCCGTAGAGTTCCTGCTGATTTACGTCGGCATTATTGGACGGGCAGGATTGCTTATTCTTTGAGGACTAAGTCCATTAGGGATGCTCGTGTTAGGGCAATGAGTGATGCTGCTAAGTTAGACAGGCATATCGCTGGGATCTAAGTGCAAAGATCGCAAACGATCGGTTAACTCTTTTGAATACTGAGATTCGGGGCGTTCCATACCCGATGGAAGTGCGATTGGCTCCTTAGAAGGCGAAGTATGTGTCAGCGCCCAAGCTGACATGTCCACTAAAATCGGTACAAGATCTATTGCAGCGAGGCTTAAACAATAGATCTTTCGTTGTGAATGCGCAGGATCATCCTTGAAGTATAACAATCCAATGTCAGTCAACCGTTTTAAACGGCCAGCTAACACACCACTAGAAATCCTTTCGTTATTATTTGCTAAAATTGATCGAAAGGTTCTTTGATTGCATATGGCAATATCACGCAGCACAATTATCGACCAATGGTCAGCAATCACTGCGGCGCATGTTGAAATTGGACAATAGTTTTGCGCTTTTGAAGTAATATTGGATCTAATAGTTTGGTTCATTTTTTGCCTTCCAAATGATCATTATCGTCAAAGTTGATGAAATATTCCCCTAAACCATACGAAATTCAAGAGCAGTTTTGTAAGTATGTTAGTTATTTTTTTCTTGATGTGTTCACTAATTTTTTTGTCGGATGAGTGTCTGGCCGAACAATCCAACTAAGTTAAGGAAAGTATCCATGAAAAACATCATTTTGGCAGCAGCCATTTCACTACTTCCAGCTACAGCTTTCGCTGCTGGCCACAACGGACATGGTCAGGGCTTTTCTAGCACGGTTTCGTCCACGACTATAGAAGGAAAATCGGGTTCAATTACCCATATGATTTCAGAAGATATTTGGCATTACCAAAAGGCACCTGAGGGCTGGCCCACAGCAGCCATGGCAACTTGTCATTACACCATACTGATGGAAGCAGGACAGCAAGCACCTTCATCGATTAATGGTGTTTGTGAATCTGTTGACCCTGATGGAGATGCCTCAGTTTGGCTTGCTGCCATTGATACCAGCACAGGCAAGGGAACAGGAAACTTGACCAGCGGTACTGGAAAATATAGCAATATCAATCTGAAACCAAGTTTTCAAACCACATATCAAATCGATGCAACCCACAGCATTTATGATTTCAAGTGGTAAGACACAAAACAAGCAAACAAAAACTTGTGGACTGTATTACATCCCAAAAATAAAGGAAATCCATCATGATGGTAAAACTTACGCAAGACCTGGCTCGTGGCTTTAAACCTTGGAAAGACATGTTTCTCGAAAATGAGGCAACTTTAAATGCGCTTGGAGCGAAGCTAGTTTTCGCAGGGACCGAAAAAGAAAATGATAACAAGTTAACAGTTATTATCGATTTTGAATCACCTGAAGCCATGAAAGCTTTTGCTGGCCATGAGGAACTCAAAGCGAAAAGAGCCGCCGCAGGCGCTATCTTGGAAACTACCGTGATAACACCAATGAGTGGGGAGTCCTTTACTCGGTGACGCACAGCTAATTGGGGTGAACATAATAGTACTGGTTGGCTTTGGTTCATGCCGAATTATTCAATTTACAAAAAATAAGGAAAACAAATATGCCAATTGAAGTGAAAAGCTTTGCATCGCAAGCAGATGAAGCCAAGGATATGCCAAACGCACGTATGGAAGCGGTAAACGTTCTAGGTCAGCGGGTGATGAAGCTGACGCTTGCGCCAGATTGGAAATGGTCTACGGACATTAAACCAATTGTCGGTACACCAAGCTGTCAAGCTACGCATACCGGGATCATAATCGAAGGAACTATTCATTGCGTTTGTGATGACGGTTCAGAAGCCACCTATTCCGCTGGTGATGCATATGCGATTTCGCCAAATCATGATGCTTGGTGTGTTGGTGGAAAGCGTGCAGTTGTGTACGAATTCGCCGGAATGTGGGGGGAATAGAAATGTCGTTATACCAGAAACTAACAAAAGTCATGGATAATCGGGATGTGGAGGGTTATGTTGAACTTATTCATGAAGATGCAGAAATTGTATTTCATAAATCAGGTAACAAATTCACAAAAAGTGAATGGGCCTCCATGGTCGTTGGTATGATGGGGAACCCAAAGTTCGTAAACGATGCATCTCGTTGTGTTTATGAAAATGATGAGATTTTGGTTTCGCATGACTTCATGTCTTACCCCGACGATACTAAAGAAGCAGTTATGCTGGTTTGCATGCTAAAAGATGGACAAATTATTCGCATGGAAACTGGAGCAACACCTCTTGCCTGATGAGTGATGGTAGAAACGCATATAGCAAGCTTTAGAACTTGATAATTAAAAAAGAAGGTGGGGCCTCTGTTTAGTCGCCTCGCCCTCTGAGGGCTGTCGAGTGTTCTACAGATATGATTGATCAAATAGGTGGATGGAGTTCTATCAATTCTGCTGGCAGCTCTTATGGACACGGCTTTAATTTAGAGATCGTTACTAAATACGTGCTTAGATCATGTATATTGGGCCTAGGGGTTGAAAACTCTACAAGAGTGATCAGCTAATAATAAAGAAATCGATTTGGAAGGTTGCTCGAGCAGATGGAAATAAAAATAAATAAAAAGAAAAAAGCCCTAGTGACCGGTGGTACTGGATTTGTTGCTGGTTGGATAATTAAACAATTGGTTGAGGCAGGCGTGAATGTACATGCTACTGTGCGAGATCCATCTGATGATGCTAAAGTTGGGCATTTGTTGGAACTCTCCCAGAACGGTCCTGGCAGTGTAACCTTATTCCAAGCAGACCTATTAAAAGCTGGTAGCTTTAATGCTGCCGTTGAGGGGTGTAGTTTTGTATTCCACACTGCATCACCTTTCATATTGAAGTTTAATGATCCACAACGAGATTTGATTGATCCTGCTTTGAAAGGCACTCAAAATATCCTTGAAGCTGTGAGTTCATCGGACAGTGTTGAAAGAGTGGTACTGACAAGTTCATGCGTTGCTATTTATGGTGATGCTGATGAGTGTGCATTTGCACCAAATAACATGCTGAATGAGACCATTTGGAATACTACATCCTCTGCCTTCCATCAGCCTTATTCTTACTCGAAAACAGTTGCTGAGAAAGAAGCATGGAAAATAGCAGAGGCTCAAGAAAAATGGTCTTTAGTCGTTATTAATCCATCGTTGGTGTTAGGGCCTACAGTATCAGGTAAATCTACGTCTGCGAGCCATGACATCTGTTTGCAGATGGGCGATGGAACTATGAAGGCTGGTGCGCCTCCCTTTGAAATAGGTATGGTGGACGTCAGGGATGTTGCTGATGCACACATAAGAGCTGCATATATTCTGGATGCTAGTGGTCGTCATATTGTTTCTAACGAAAGTTGCACACCAATGAAGCTTTCGAAAATGTTACAAGAGCAGTTTGAGCAGTATCCACTACCAAAGAAAGAGTTGCCTAAGTGGTTGGTTTGGTTGGTTGGACCAATCATGGATAAATCAATGACAAGAAAAGTTATTGCAAAGAACATGGGGCACAGCTGGAAAGCTGACAATTCCAAAAGCAAAGAAAAGCTTGGGATAGAATATCGATCTCTAAACACTTCTATAATTGAAATGTTTCAACAGATGATTGATGAGGGTTCTTTTAAGAAATCGTGATACTTAACTGGATTATTCTTTGGTTTTTTAGGTTCTGATTAAAGAAATCACCCACTTGTTTAGAGTGTTATAATCGTACCCATTCCCATAGCTGTTCCCCACGCCGTGCGTTAGCCAGCCACCGATTTGATCAATCACATCACTGGGACATTCAACTGCCCTAAGCCTGTCTCGCATTGAATGCCTGAAGCTATGAATAGTATAGTCTGGTCCAATCTTAACCTTCAGCCACTTATTCAAAGCAGCACTAGCTGAGTTTGCGTTAGTGCGTTGACCATCGTTGTAGTTGGGGAATGCAAACTCACTGCCATCAGGCTGTACTAATATGCGTTCTGCTGCCCACTTAGCTGATCCAACCAGCGGAATTAATCTAGCACTACTTGCAGTCTTAAGGGATCGCCACGGATGAGGCCTGGTTTTGACGCACAAGATGCCGTCTTGCTCAATGAAGTCTGATCTTAGCAGGCCAGCGCCTTCAGCTAATCGCATCCCTGTGTCAGCTATCAGGGCTATCAGCCATCGCTTCTCATCATCAGCCTTATAGCACTCTACCTGAACCTGCTTGATGTCCTCAGGCTTTATGGGCAGCCGTTTCTTAACCCCAACATTGTGATCAAAATAAACGTTTGAAAAAGGGTTGACGATAGCCAGCCCAAACTCACTTAGGGCTAAGTTTGTAACGGCCCTCACTGTACCAAATATCCTAGCCACAGAGGCCCCATCAAGCCCCTTAGCAAACAGGTAATCACGGAACTTGGTAGCATCAGACCGCACATATTCTTTTAGGTCTTTCATCCCACAGCAATCAATCAGGTAACCGCAGGAACGCCTCACAGCAGCTTCAAAGGTAGGCGGGCGATCATTGCCCTTCAGCCGCAGATAAACCGCCACAGCAGCCTTCAAGGAATGATCATCGATGGAAGCCTCAGCTGCTGGCTCCTGAGTAGCATCAGCTAGTAAATGCTTCCCTGGTAAATCATCAGAAGAAATCCGCAGGATGTGCCAATGCCTGTCTAACTTAGCAGCATCACTCATTGCCCTAACACGAGTATCCCTGATGGACTTAGTCCTCAAAGAATAAGCAATCCTGCCCGTCCGATAATGTCTACGTAAATCAGCAGGAACTCTACGGGGGAAATACCAGATTCCATCCTTTTGGAACGTGTAGCTATTAGATTTGGTTGCCAGCATGGTCTACGGCTCACTTACTGAGTCTAATTAGTGAGGTATTACAATGCTTTGAATTATTTGTTGGTGCCCAGAAGAGGACGTCGAACTTTTTGTATTTTGATTTAATTACAGTTATTTATCTTAAGATTGAAATTAAAAAGCGGTCCCAAAAGCGGTCCTCTTAGATCGGAGGGAAGCCACCTCTATTCACGTACCAATATCAAGCTAACCCGTGCCGCTGCTCTCGCTGAGTGGCTCAATTATTCAGCGCATAGATTTAGGCTGTGCTAGAAATCTGACGCGTGTTCTCTTTAGTTTGGCAGTTCCTGCCTAAATCTTAGGCATACCTTTTTGCCGCATCAGGCGCTTTTGCGCAGCGATACGGAATGGAGCATTCGGCCCCCCATACCCCCCATATCCGTCTGTTCTCTGTATAATCTCAAAGAACATGCCACCTGCGAAAGGCCGCGAGTAGAGTTGGAAAAATTTCCCCTGCGCGTCTTCATCATAGAGGATGTTACTCATGCGGAGTTGTGCCAACCTGTCTGAGCTGATGTCAAACCGTGCAGCAAGATCTGCGTAGTAGTTGGCCGGAATTGGCAATGATGAGAAACCATTTTTATCCAAACTCTTGGCCGTTGAGAAAATATCATCCGTCGCGAAGGCAATGTGCTGAACAGAGGCATGGAAACTTTCTGTAAGAAAGCTACCCGCCATGGTCTTATGAGTTTCGGCCCCGTTCAGTGTAACGCGTAAGCGTCCGTCCGGTGTTTCAAGAGCTTGTGATCGGACCAGACCATCTGGATCGACAACGTCAACCATCGCTGATTTGCCCATATCGAATAGGGTCGTGTAGAACAGTGACCAGCTGAGCATATCTTCGTAACTCATGGTCTGCCCGATATGATCTATGCAGGTGAGACCCGTTCCAAGGTTCTTTTCGTCTATGGAGGTAAACTCAACGTCCCAGACATCTGAAAGGCCACTCTTCTCATCGATGAAATGCAAAATGCTACCGCTTTGTCCGTGGATCGCGGGAATGTTCAATTGTCCGGGATCAATTGGCTGTTTGAAGGGGTTGGCACCCAGCAATTTGGCGCGCTCGATTGCCGCTTTTGCATCGTCCACATCGATCCCAATATCGCACACACTGGTTCCGTGCACGGCAAATGCGCTACTAGCATAACCCTTAGTTTCACGGTTCACCAAGATGCGGATATCCCCCTGTGTCCAAAGGGTTAGATTCATGCTAAAATGGTTAGCGGAATGGTTGAAGCCGAGACTGTAGAGCAAGACGTCTAGCGCATCTGCTTCCTCTGCCTTACTGGCGAATTCGATGAAGGAAGTGCCCCGTGCCTTGACCCGGTCTGGCGTGTCCGGCACGTCGAGTGCAAGCGTGGGTTCGACCCGATTGACATCATCCATCAGCGCCACCAGCGACCGATAGCCATCCTTGGCGATACTCTTGGGGCGACCGCCTCTAAACTGATCATTAAATATCTCAAGTGAGATCGGCCCAGAATACCCCGTAGCCATTACTGCGCGCGTGAATTTAATCATATCTAGGTCGCCTTCCCCCGGCATATTACGAAAGTGACGCGACCAGTACAGCAGGTCCATTTCAATAGCTGGCGCATCGGCAAAGTGGACGAAAAAGATTTTATCGCCGGGAATGCGGCGGATGGTGTCCGGATCAATCTTGCGAGCCAAAGTATGAAAACTATCTAAGATAAGACCAACATTTTTATGATCGGCCCTCCGCACTATTTCCCAGGCGTCGCGGTGATCGTTCACATAACGGCCCCAGGCCAACGCTTCATAGCCGACGCGTAGACCCCGCTTTGCTGCGCGTTCGCCAAGTTCGTAGAAATCAGCAGCGGCTCTGTCGATTCCGCCAAGCGCCTCTGGGTGGCACGAAGAACAAATCAGTATGAGATCAGTACCTAATTCTTGCATAAGGTCGAACTTCTGTTCCGCACGGTCTAAGGCTTTGGTACGCAGTTGTTTGGGCAGGCCTTCAAAATCACGAAACGGTTGAAATAGTGTAATTTCAAGACCCATTGCGCGGATCATTTCGCCGACTTCGCGGGGATCGCCATCATGGGCGATAAAGTCCTGCTCAAAAATTTCGATTCCGTCGAAACCAGCTGTGGCGATGGCTTCGAGCTTTTCTGAAAAGTTGCCAGAGATGGATACGGTGGCAATAGAGGTTTTCATGTCGGATCCTCTTAAATGGTCTGACCTAGTCACGCAAGGTGTTGGTAGTAGCTACGGCACTGTTTATCCTGACTCCATACTATGGAAATGGTAAAGAATTATTGGGAAAACAAACAAATAATTTTCTTTTAACAAGCCCCGACTCAATCACTTCTAATTTGGATATCCAGTTACCCATCCGATCCAAGGCTTGCTTTTCACCTAACAGTTTAATTAGCTCTTCTTGATGTAAATCATCAGCTTCTATCTGCAATCGGCAAGTTTCCTGATATTCTTTGGAAAGGTCAATTTGCTCATCAATATGCCACCCGCTCTTCCGCAACATCGTTTCATATTCTGGGTCTGCTTGAATAAAATCAGGAGAGTTTAAGACCGCCCGTTCATAATCTATTTTATTCAGTCCGGGGGTTATATAAATCACTGAGAACACCATTTTTCCTTGCTCACGAATTATTCGGCGACATTCAGTTAGCACTTTTTCTTTTGAAAAAAGGCAGCACAGTAAATCACTGTGGCTCAATGCATCAAAACTTTGGTCCTCAAACGGAAGTTCAGCGGCATCAGCGACGATAGTTGTCACCCTTTCTGAAATTTTGTCTTGGATTGAGCGGTCTGCGGCAAGCTTTAAGCCTGTTTCCGGTAAATCTACCAAAGTTAAAGAACAACCGCTTATTGATGACAAATACAGTCCAGGCCAACCAGCGCCTGCACCAATATCGATTAAAGATGATTGAGGTGAAAGCCTCAATTTCTGACTCATAAAGCTTGCTTGCTTTTCAGTAGTCCAACTGTTGCCACCATAACAACAGCCGCAAGTGTGCCTTTCTATTCTCCGCAAAACATCATGTGTCGAGAGTTGATAAAAATTATCGAATTTAGCTATTTGTTCACGTTCAGCTTTGGTGCAATTCGCCAACTTAAATTACCTTTTGCTGTGCTTATACGTCACTTTAAACCCGTGCTCAGAGGATTTAGTCCTTAAAGAGTAAGCAATCCTGCCTATGCTATACTAAGGCGTACTTTGGTCACGCCTCAGTTTCAAGCTAAACCGAGCTGCTACTCTCGCTAAGTGGCGCCAATTGTTGAGCGCACAGATTTAGTCTGCACTAGCAATTTGATGCATGCAATCGTTAGTCTGACAGCACCAAACTGTGGGTTTAAGACTTTGTTCCGCGCCCTCAAGCCACTCAAAATCCAGCGGCAAGCCCGTCTTTGCGCGGATCAGATCCTGATGCATACCCGCCCTCAGGCAAGTGGCAAATCAATTGCGCACCGCCAAAGCCAAAGGCATTGTCTGGCGCTTCAAGTTCAATCTTGTGGCCAATTACTGCCAAAGCCTTCAAGGTCACATCAGGCATCGTATCCTCACAGGCCAACACTAACCCCTCAACAAAGCGCCAACGTGGCGCATCCGCTGCCATCTGTGGATCTTGTCCCCACACTTGGGTCCGCAGTACCATTTGAACATGGCCTTGTGCCTGCATTGGCCCGCCCATGACGCCAAAGCTCATTAATGGTCCATCAGGGCCCATCACAAATCCAGGAATAATTGTATGAAACGGGCGTTTGTTAGGCCCGACCAGATTTGGACTATCGGGGTCGAGTGAAAACCCAGCACCGCGATTTTGCATTGAAATAC
>Ga0209307_1002653_pt1 | contig 10538 bp, 10 predicted proteins | sample COGITO_mtgs_1105_FD_185519 | JGI IMG/M metagenome (GOLD analysis project Ga0209307, IMG submission 185519) | Pelagic marine microbial communities from North Sea - COGITO_mtgs_110530 (SPAdes) (version 2) | ecosystem: Environmental > Aquatic > Marine > Epipelagic ...
AGATATCGACAATGGCATACCCCGTAACCAAAGCGCCATAACACCACCAGTCAGTGCCAACGGGACGCCAGTGAAAATAATTAAAGCGTCACGTATTGAGCCAAACGCAATTACCAACATAGTCACAATCACAAATAAGGTGACAGGTACTACAATAGTCAAGCGTTGGCTTGCACTTTCAAGCTGCTCAAAGGTGCCACCATAATCAAGCCAATAACCAGCTGGCAAATTGACTTCATTTTTTATCCTCGCTTTCGCTTCTTCGACAAAAGAGCCAATATCCCTATCACGCACGTTCGCGGTGACAACAATGCTACGCTTGCCATTTTCGCGGCTTATTTGGCTGGGGACCTTTTGAAAAGCGAATGTGGCTAATTCGCTTATGGGTACATGTTCACCTGAGGGCGTCATTATGGGAATGGTTTCAAGCTGAGTTAACTCATTTCGGATATTGTCGGCGTATCGCACGACAATTTCAAAGCGCCTGTCACCTTCAAAAATCATTCCTGCTGTCTCTCCGCCTGTCGCTGCATTGAGCCATAACTGCAAGTCAGCAATATCCAAACCATAACGTGCTAATTGAACAGGCTTTGGCGTAACTGTGAAAATTGGAATACCCTCGACCTGCTCAAGCCTGGCATCATCAGCGCCCTCAATGGTTGAAATAACCGATAAAATATCGGAGGCAGATGCAAAGAGCATATCTAAATCATCCCCAAATAGCTTTATCCCCAAATCTGCCCTCACACCACTAATTAGCTCATTAAAGCGCATTTGTATCGGTTGGGTAAATTCATAATTATTGCCTGGTAAAGTAAACAAATCTTCTTCAAGCGTTTCTACTAACTCCGCTTTCGTCATTGATGGATCTGGCCACTGTGCCCTCGGCTTCAAGATAACAAAAGTATCTGTAATATTTGGCGGCATAGGATCGGTAGCAACTTCACCTGTACCAGTGCGACCAAATACCGTCTTTACTTGCTCATATTGCATGAGTTTTGCTTCAAGTGTTTTTTGCATTTCAACGGCTTGATCTACTCCTGTACCAGGTATTCTTATTGCCTGTACCAGTATATCGCCTTCATTGAGCTGCGGAATGAATTCAGACCCTAATTTACTGCCCATCCATAAACTCCCGACAACTAAAGCACTCGCGCCCAATAATACTGCCCATCTAAATCGCAGTGCCCCTAACAATACAGGACGGTATACTGCTTTGGCTCCTTTGATAATCGGGTTTTCTTTTTCGCTGATTTTCCCTCTCATGAAGATGGCGATTGCAGCCGGTACCACTGTAAAACAGAACACCATGGCTGCAAGCAGTGCCATGATCACGGTCGCAGCCATAGGATGAAACATCTTGCCTTCGATACCAGTGAGAGTGAAAAGCGGAATATAGACAATGGTGATAATTAAAACACCAAACAAACTTGGTCGTATGACTTCGTTAGTGGCTTCAAATACAACATCCAGTCTTTCTTTAAGCGATAATATTGCGCCGTTACGCTGCTGTGATTCAGATAATCGTCTAATGCAATTCTCAACAATGATAACTGCACCATCGACAATCAAGCCAAAATCCAGTGCACCTAAACTCATCAAATTAGCAGACACATCGGTTTTTACCATGCCCGATATAGTAGCAAGCATTGCCAATGGGATGACAGCAGCGGTGATAAGTGCAGCGCGCACATTACCAAGCAGAACAAATAAAACAACGATAACAAGTAAAGCGCCTTCTACGAGGTTTTTTTGTACTGTGTCTATGGTTTTATCAACCAGACTTGTTCTATCGTAAACAGCTTCAAGGATGACGCCTTCGGGTAAGCTTGTTTTAATTGTTTCAAGCTTTTCGTCCACAGCTTTTGCGACCGTACGTGAGTTCTCTCCCACCAACATCATTGTCGTTCCAATGACTGTCTCTTGGCCGTTTAGAGTTCCTGCCCCAGAACGAAGTTCTTTACCGAGGTTGATGTGCGCAATGTCTAGCACTTTTACAGGAATACCATCTATGATTTTGACAACCACTTGGCCAATATCGTCAATACCTTTTAATTGCGCTTTAGATCTGATCAGTACCTGCTGCCCATTTTGCTCTACGAATCCCGCTCCCTGATTGGCATTGTTGCGCTCAAGCGCACTGATAAGGTCAGTGGTGCTGATCCCGAAGTTTATCATTGCCACTGGGTTTGGATTTACATGATATTGTTTTTCAAATCCGCCTATCGCATAAACCTCGGTCACTCCCTCGACAAGCGATAATTGTGGTTTAACTACCCAATCATGGATCTCTCTTAATGCCATCGCATCATAAGGCATGCCGTTATCCTGTCGCGCTTGAGGCTCAGCACTCAGGGAGTACATGTAAATCTCTCCTAAACCTGTTGCAATAGGTCCCATCTCGGGTGTCAATCCAAAGGGTAACTGTGCCGCGATGGCATTGAGGCGTTCGTTGACGAGATTACGTGCAAAATATAAATCGGTTTCTTCTTTAAAAACCACCGTTACTTGCGATAAACCATAACGTGAGATTGAACGGGTGTAAGACAAATTAGGCAATCCTGCCAACGATGTTTCTACAATAAACGTTACCCGTTGCTCAGTTTCTAAAGGCGAGTAACCTGGGGTTGCGGTATTTATCTGCACTTGCACATTTGTGATATCGGGCACGGCATCAATGGGCAATTGTTGGTAACTATACATACCAAAAAAAGCAACAAACAACGCAAACAACATCATTACACCACGGCGCTCAATCGATAGACGGAGAATTGAAGCAATCATGCTCTCACCTCCCTTTCTTTAAAGACTTTGTGCTGTTTCTGACATACAAGGCTTAAGTAGTTAGTCATCATCACCAGCCTCCATTTTTAATAGATCCGCTTTAAGTAGATAGCTATTTTCTACCACGACCTGCTGACCTATCTGAATCCCTTTTACAATCTCTACTAAACGACTGTCGGTGCGGCCAATTTCTACTTGGCGGGGGTAAAATCGTTCTCCTTCTTTTACAAAAACAATTGTCTGTCCATCTAATTCTTGTATAGAATTTTTTGGCAGAGCCATATTAACTGCTTCGAAACCAATCTGAATGTCACCCTGCACCATAGCGCCTAAAGGCCAATAACCATTGCTATTATCTACAGTTACAAAAGCGATAGAATACGGTTTGTTATCCGCAGAGGAAGAAATGTGATCAATAATTGATTGTTGCTGCAAATCCTCAAGCCTTAAACTGACTTCCAGATTTGGGGAAATACGAGTACGTTGTGTCGGGAAGATAGCCAAATGCGCTATTGCACGAGAATAATTGGCGATAGAAAGTAGCACTTGCCCGTTGGTAAGCTCACCATCATTCGCGTGTCTAGCGACAACTTTTCCAGACATAGGTGAAGTAATTGAATATTGCTTTAAACTTTCGTTTGATTCAATGATTGCGAGTGTGTCACCTTTTTCTACCTTGTCCCCTATGTTTAAGGTGATACGTTTTACTATGCCCTCGAAGCGGGCACGAATATGGCTTAGTGATGCAGGATCATGAACTATTCGTCCAAACGCTCTGGTTGTATTCGTTAGTGATCCCGCTTCGGCTGATGCGACAGTGATATTGTGTTGAAGCAACTGCTCTTGTGATAACACCACATACTCGGGTCTTTCTTCCTCTTCTTCGTCGTCATCGTCAGCCATGGCGGCAGTAGAAAATAGCAAAGTGAGTAGCATGGCTAACATACCGAGCAAGTCATGAGCACTTTTGTGTATTGTAGAATGTGATTTATTCATTATTTTTTCTCTGTTAAATTTGATGATTGGGCAGACGTCGATGTGGGCTTCGTAGAAATGGGAAGTCCTGTCAGAGCCTCTAGTTCGGCGCTTCGAAGATGAACTAAGCCTGCTGCCTTTATTAATGTTCGTTGCATATCTATGAGTTGCTGCTGTGTTGTCACCCACTCTATGTAGTTGTAGCGACCGCTTTCATACCCCTCCTGCGCTAAGTTCAATGCAGATTCCAAGGTTGGAATAACATTGTCTTGGAGGGTCATAACCGTCAGTAAGGCTTGGTCTTTTGCACTAATTACCTGATTTAATTGACGAGTCAGTTCACGAATTTTCGCTTGCTTTTGAGAGGCAATGCTGTCCAACAATGCTCGCTGTTGTTCGTATTCACCTAGATTGCGCTGCTTGGTATATAACGGTACGGAGACACTACCGACAAAAGCCGTATCATCAATTCCTTGAAGCCTTCGAATACCGGCCTCCCACGTAACATCAAATTGCTGGCTAGCCTGTACCACTCTTAATCGTGACTCTTGCACACGATAGTTTTCAGCATAAAGCAAAATATGCGGGTTACTTTGTAGCTCTACAATTATGCTTTCAAGAGATGGCGAGTCTGGAAATGACAAGAGAGTTCCTTCTGCTTCTATGAACCCAACTGTGTTATCTCCCCACATCATGGCTAAATCGCGTTTATATTCATTTAGTTTCTGTTCACTTATCAAAAGTGATAAACGCGCTTGCGATAACGCCGCCTCTGCACGTTTTTGCTCGAGTGGCGCAGAAGCACCCGCTTTAACCCGTGTTGAGACTGTCTGAAACATCGTGCGCGCCAGTATTTGTGACCGTTGTTCTGCCTTGAACAACTCTTGTTGAACGATCACATTGATATATCGCCGAGTCGTTTCACCTAGTATGTCTAGCGTGCGAATACGCTGTTGAGCGCGCAGTTGTGCTTGTTTCGTACTCACCACATTCATTCGGCTGTTAACTTTATCGCCCAGCTCAATGACAGACGATAACGTCAATGTCAATTCGGTATCTCTGATACCAGACACGTCGCCTGTCCCCAGAACATTTTCAACTTCAATCCCAACAGCCATTTGAGGTCTTAATTTAGCTGTTTTTGCTTCACCTTCTAAAGAAGCCGACTTAAAATCAAATACAAGTAAGTCTGGGTTGTTTGATAATGTTCGCTTAAGTGCACTTTCAAGTGTAACGGAAGAAACTTGCGCATCGGCAGAATGAGCAGAAGAGCTCATTGTTACCGAACTAAAAAGCATGAATATAAGACTCGTAGTGCTTATTCTTTTTATGCCCATTGGGCGTGAATACTGCATAAAATAACCTTTTTATTAAAATATCGACGTACACGGAATATCCGACGCACACTATGTTAAAAAGCCAGATTATTTTTGAGGGGGGCGTAAAAAGCGCTCGATTGGGGCGTCTGTCGTCTTGCGGAAATAAAAATACTGAGCGATAGATAACGGTTTAACGACGCTATTCATTGGGTGTTGGGCCAGAAACTTAATCTGACCACATTTACACAGGACGCAGTGGTAACACTTGGATTCTTCGCTCGACGTGTCAGCAGAGTTAACATTTTGCGCAGCTGTTTCATTAGCGTTAACTGATTTCGATAGTTCAGGGGTTGACGGTATCTCCGCCGGGTATTTATCGCATTGCGCAGCAAATGAAAAGCCCGATTGAAATAATAGCAACGCTATTAGTAGCCATGTCAACCGGTGAAGCTGTGCTACGCGATTGAAAACATGTCTTATGCTATTACCTTTGGTCATTCAGTGCTCGCTGTCGCTCATTTTTGGCATCTTTGAGGATCATTTTCGCCCCGCGTAGAACTACACAGGAAACTATCACACCAATGATCAGATCCGGCCATCGAGAATCGAGCCAGAAAACCAACACCCCAGCAAAGATGACCCCTAAGTTTGCAATCACATCATTTGCAGAAAATATCCAGCTGGCACGCATGTGCACTTCGTCATTTTTCTGTTTGCGTATGATCACTAGACAAATGACATTGGCAACCAGTGCTGCCGCGCCCATCGACATCATTAACCCAGATACAGGCTCGCTTCCATAAATTGACCGCCTTACAATATCAATGATAATCAGTAAGCCCAGCGCCATTTGAAAATACCCGCTAATTCTTGCAGCATTCGCTTTGTGCAATAGGGATTTACCAATTGCATACAGAGCGACACCGTATACAACTGCGTCGGCGAGCATATCAAGAGAGTCTGCGATCAACGCTGTTGAATCGGCAAACAATCCGATCCCCATTTCGATAACAAACATGGTAGCGTTGATTCCCAACAGCCAATATAACACCTGCCGTTGAGACTGGTCTTTTATTTCAACTTCGCACCCACAACCACTCATTTGAAAAGCTCTCTTTATTAACTCATAGCATCAGTGTAAACTCTATACTTGGTATAGAGTCAAGTGGGAGCGTTGAATAAAATGAAAATTGGTGATGTTGCGAAGACAACAGGTTGTAGTGTACAAACTATTCGATTTTACGAAAGAAAAGGTCTCTTACCCCTACTCGAGCGCTCAATCGGCAATTACCGTGTTTACGATACCGCAACCATTCAACAACTTCAGTTTGTGAAACAGTGTCGCTCATTGGGTATGTCAACGGCTGAAGTTAAAACGCTATTGGATATCAAGGCGAGACCAGAACAAAGTTGTGCGAATATCAACACACTAGTTGCAAAGCATTTACAAGACGTCGTCATAGGTATTCAGGAACTACAGGCGCTAAAATTATCGCTTGAAAATATGGCTTCTACTTGTGATGACGAAAAGACTGTTAGAGACTGTGGAATATTGAATTATTTACAAGCCTGAAGGGTTAACAGTAGCACAACAAGGCTGCCAACGCAGTTATGATGTATTTTTAAAAACGCTCATTTTATAGATTATGGTTGTGCGTTAATTCTAGGCTACAAACTTGCTTATTTTATTGAACTTGTACCTATCGGCTAATCTTTGGTTTTGGAATGGATTTCCCCCACCTATTGTAATAGCATTAGCTTCTTTTACTGGGGCAGCTATGCAAATCCATTTGTGGCCTTATAAGGCAATTTATGTCGGGACAAGCCCGGACAATGATGTTCATGCACATCATGCCATCCAAATTTGCATTGGTTTAGACAAAGAACTATCTGTCCAAAATGGTAAAACGCAAAGCATTCTTACAGGACGCTGCATATTGATTTGCGAGGACATTCCTCACAAGGTTCTGGCGCCGGATACCCAAATAGTGGCCCTTTTTCTGGAGCCCGAAGATGAGCAAAATCAACATTTCTTGGATGCCTTACGTCAAGCTGTGGGGGACGGGATAAGTGCAATTCCTTTGTCGGACATCCAGTTGGGCTGCATTACCCAACACCTACTTGCTGATGTCAATATCGACAATGTGTGGAGAACAATTAATACAGCTATGGGGTTAGTCAACAGCCCTCCCCCTTCAATGCGTAAAGCGGATAAACGAGTAAGGGCTGTTATCGACATTATTGCTTCTCGTCGAGGCAGTGCCATCGACTTGAAATTTTTATCTTCCAAAGTATTCCTGTCCCCAAGTCGGTTAACGCACCTTTTCAAGCAAGAAGTGGGTATACCAATTAGCCGTTTTATTGTCTAGTGGCGGATACGAAAAGCCATAGAAGAATTGAGCAAGTCAGCGACACTGACAGAAGCAGCGCATGCTGCAGGTTTTTCTGACTTACCGCATATGAGCAAAACATTTAGACAGTTATTTGGTTTTGCACCTTCCTCGTTATTCAAACCGCACACCATTAAATGTCATGTTAATTAGCCGTTATGTACAAGCCTAATCACACCTAAATAAGCAATAATTTACGTATCAGTGAAACGATGAGTAGATAGATAATATGAAAACAATAGGTAAGTGGGTATTCAGCCCACTATTTTTTTTAAGCTTTATTTTTGCTGCAATCAACATTATCGATAGGACACTATCCCCTGCATGGCTTATACCGCTGCTTTTACTCGCGGTCGTCGTATCGTTTGCGACAGAGAAATGGCTACCTTATGAAAAAGTGTGGAACACACCTCGAGGTGATTTGGTGCGTGATATTGTCCATGCAGTCGTTAATGAGGGTACTTTAATTATTACGGTTGCAATGATCCCAATAATGACCACCATAGTGCCGCATTTTAGTGTTTGGCCCCACCAATGGCCAATACTATTACAACTTGGCTTTGCCGTCATCGTAGCGGATTTTGGGATCACAATGGCACACTATATTAGCCATAAAAATGATGTGCTTTGGCGCTTACATGCCGTGCATCATAGCGTTAAACGAATGTACGGTTTTAATGGATTATTAAAGCATCCCCTTCACCAAGCAATTGAACTAAGTGCAGGCACGTTCCCACTACTTCTGATCGGTATGCCTTTAGAAATCGGAGCTCTATTAGGATTTAGTGCTGCAATCCAGTTGCTACTTCAGCATTCCAACGTTGATATGAGGATTGGAGCCCTAAAATACGTTTGGGCTGTAGCACCTGGTCATCGCCATCATCACATAAAAGATGGTATCAAAGGAAACGTTAATTTTGGCTTATTTACACACTTCTGGGATCACCTGCTTGGTACATTTGTAATAGACTCGAGCAAGCACCCTTCCCCGTGTGATGGAGACTTGGGGATCGACAGTCAACCTAATTATCCAAAAGGATATATGGTACAGCTCATTGAACCTTTTAGATCGAAAATCTGAACTGAGTCAGTTATAAAAAAATGGTTGAGAACCCTATGCGCATCTATTGTGACGATATTGGCGGCAAGGTTCGCAATTTATCGAGGCCATTCGCCACTTAGCAGCTTTAGTAGAAAAATTGAAACAATATCTGCTGACCATTTAGATGCGAGGTTAAGCACAAATGGCGTCCCCACTGAATTAACGGTGTTAGTCGACTCATTTAATACTATGATCCAAAAGTTGGAAGATGGTTTTTCAAGACTGTCCTTTTTTTCCGCCGATATCGCACATGAATTAAGAACCCCAATCACTAACTTGACGACACAAACGCAAGTAATTTTAAACCGAGAAAGAAGTAACGAAGAGTATACGGATATACTGTATTCGCATCTTGAAGAATATGAAAGAATGAGCAAGATGGTCAGCGACATGTTGTTGCTAGCGCAAACCGAGCATGGATTGATTACACCCAGTAAAGACAAAATAGACGTTAACCAAGAGATCAGGGACTTAACTGAGTATTTTGAAGTGCTTTCTGATGAGAAAGATATAACGCTTACCCTGCGCGGCCCGTCAATTGAGTTAGTGTGTGATAAAACAATGTTTCGCCAGGCACTTAGTAATCTGATATCTAACGCAATTCGTTACTCACCTAACGACGATGAAATTATTATTGAAACAAAAGATTCGGCTGACGCCTTCTCCATTTCAATAATTAACCATGGAGATGTCATCCCTGAAGAACATTTGAGTCGTTTGTTTGACCGTTTCTACAGAACAGATTTTTCACGCAAACGAGATGGGCAAGGTGCGGGACTTGGCTTAACGATTGCTAAGTCAATAATAAAGATCAATGGGGGTGATATCTATGCAGAATCTTCAACCCAAAACACCTGCTTCACTATAAAATTCATGGAAAATAAAAAATAAAATGTGCTGGTAAAAAACGACTTTCGTTTGACGCCAAGTAGATCAGGGCAGGTGTCTATTATCGAATTCTTAACACTGGGGTGGCAACTATTGGCACAAAAATCTTGTTGAACTTGTCATGAATCCATCATAAAAGGTAATTCACAGTCACCGCAGATGATATTCAATGACGCCTTCCCATAAACTTTCGTATTGCAACCCGGGCAGATATGCCTTGTTCGCGTTTGGCGCTTGGCAACTTCACGGATGAAAAAAGAATCTGGCATAGACGTAAAGTCCTCGCGCTCAGAGGGAAATGAAACGTTCTGTAATTCATCGCTCAGCGATATGACATTAGCGTTTAGAATGTCGCTTGCGTGCGCGAAGTGTTCGACTTGCGAATTTGGTTTTAATATTGGATTATCAACAATTATCGGCTCATAAAGTTTCGGCAACGCCAAGCGGTCAACCCAGTTTAAATTGAATGTATTGTCTTGCAGAAGTGTGTTTGCCGCTTGCATAAACGCGCCTTGCTTCATAATAAAGTCACTCATATTGCGTCCAACAATCGCCCCACCCGGCTCCCCTGTGTCTGACGGCATCAAGCCTACATCCATCATCTTTTGCGCCCACTCTTTGTTGTGGTAATGACCTTCGCTGGGCAGACCAAAATGAAATTGCCATGCATGCACCATCTCATGAACCAAGGTCTGAAAAACCTCTATTATTCTTGATGAAGCAAAATAGGAAGGATTGATACTCAACTCACTGCAGAGCTCACCTTGCGCATTCCCCCACCGTTTTGCGGCGAAGAACCCCATCACGTTCTTCTTACGCTGCACGGTAAAAATGACAGGCGGCAACTCGTTATTAAATAATACGCGATTAAAGTGGTCAAATGCCTTTATCAGAGGCGCATAGAGTTCGTTTGTGGGCGACATTTTTGCTGATGAACATCCGTCAATTATTGACATATTATACAATGACATTACACGAAAATGACACGGTTAGTAAGACGATACAGTTATATATATTACGCTTTTAATTACCGTTTCTTTAGATTTCAACAGTGTACACTGCACGTTTTTAGAGATAACG
>Ga0209307_1002672_pt1 | contig 10484 bp, 10 predicted proteins | sample COGITO_mtgs_1105_FD_185519 | JGI IMG/M metagenome (GOLD analysis project Ga0209307, IMG submission 185519) | Pelagic marine microbial communities from North Sea - COGITO_mtgs_110530 (SPAdes) (version 2) | ecosystem: Environmental > Aquatic > Marine > Epipelagic ...
TTGTGCAAGTGTTTCTATGAGTCCTGTGGCTAATTTTTGTATTTCTTCACGGCTCAGACGAGGATTTTTCTCGCTTTTGGTTTTCTTTTTCTTTGTCATATAATAAAGTTAGAAATTAGGAAATTATTTTTTTGATTTATTCTAATCGTATCTAATTCTTCTAATTTCGTGAGTGTTTTAAATTGTGTTTGTTGAAAATATATAGTTTAAAAAATGATTATTTTATATTATAAATGAAAAAGTTTGCTTATCTTACTTTATTTACTAAGAATTTAGAAGACGAATATGAATATTTAATCGGACAGAAAAAGTTTTTAAATTTAAAAGATGGATATATAGGTACTAATCCAAATCAATATGTAATTCCAGGTGGTAATGTAATGGTCGAAGAAGATGAACAGACTTGTGCTGTTAGAGAATTTGAAGAAGAAACCGGTTTTAATTTATTTGATTTAGGGTGTGATAATTTAATAGAAATTTATTATAATAAGTATGCCAAATTTTATTTAGCAGAAATTCCTTATTCTCAAAAAAACAATTTTATTTATGATAAAAATGTTGTAAAACAAAATGGCTATTATCCTGAATTTTTAAAATTTAAATGGTTAAATTTAAATGATTCAATTCAACATTTTAAAAGAAAACCAAAATTAGATTATTTATTAAAAGTTTACTTCGAAAATAAACATAGATTTGTAAATAATGGGAAACCTACATATTTGTCTGAAAATTTGTATCAATGTTTGATTGATGATAATTTTGACCCGATTGTAAAGCCTTTAAAAAATTATATTTCAAAAAGATTAGATAATGATTGGTTTATTAGTATGTTTAATAAAATTTAAGATAAAAAAAATATATAATATTATGATATACAAATGAACTTTAATAGAAAATACATTAAAATTGATGTTGATAGTAACAACCCATTAGCTCAGAAAGTTCCTAAAGCACATATAAGTTTAGTTGAATATTATGTGGTTAATTCTTCTATAGGTAATCAATTAAATGGAAGGTTTAATAGTTCTAATGATTTAGGACCGAATAAATTTAGATTTGAATCAAAATCACTTGTTAAAATGGGTACTAGTGATTGGTTAGGTTAAGAAATGGAAATGATGAATCATTTGATTTTCTGACAGAGTATGTTGTACAAGAAATGTGGAATATTTTAAGTCAACCTGTAATGTACATTAAAATTTACACACCTGCTAAACCTCATATTAGTATTGCATCAGAAGATGATTTTAAAATGGGTGTTAATCCGGAAGGCTTTTCACCTGGAGCAAATGCTAGTCAAATAACTGGTGGATCATATAAAGATAGCTATCAATCCAGAGAAATTTCATTCATCAAATTAACATAAAAAAAATATTTTTTAAATATATATGCAAACTGTTTATTTAAAAAAAACTATAAATTTAAAATATTTACCAGATAAAATTGTAAAATCAGTTATGCCAAACGCTAAATTAAATTTAATTGAATTTTATGTTCCTGATACAGAAGAAGGAAAAAAAATAATTAATATTATGAATGATAAACAATTATTAGGTATTCAAAATACAATGGATGCTAGAATTTTAGAAATGCTAAATAGATTAAATATTACTTTTGAGCCAGTAGACTTAGTTACTAGAGATGTAGAAACTTTAAGTATCCAAATGCAAACATTTCAAAATGGTATACCTATTACATTTAATAAAATTTATGATTTTATAGTAGGTGAATTATGGCATATTGCATCTAAAGCAATAAATACTCAAATTAAAATGACACCCGAAAAATTTTTACCAAGTGAATTTAAATATAAATCAGATGAATCAGATAAAGTAATTACAAATAATGTTTCTATGTATTTTGATAAAGCTGTAGATTATCAAGGGAAGCCTATATTGTTAATTAGATTTCATACTAATTCTGTACCTTATATCTGTATTTCTAAAAAAGATATTTTTAAATTAGGAGATAGAAATTATACTTCTATTAAAAATGAATTAGTAGGAGGTTCAGAATATAAACCTATATATAATAATTTGTTTAGACTAGCATAAATTAATAATTTAATTTAATTAAATTAAAATATTAATTAATTAATTAGCACAATCAATGTCATCTTCCCCTTTATGAACATTAGCATTTTTATTGATATGACAATCTACTGCACTTTGTTTTAAAGCATATTCAAATTTAGATATCAATTTATATTTTTCTTTAGCTAATTTCCAAATATATTCATCAGCAGTTTCTTCTTTTTTAGGAGATGTTGCTAAATATAAATAGACAGTAACATTTTGTCTTCTTAAAGGAACATCTTTATGAGAACAAAATCTAATTGCTCTACCAATAACTTGATCCATTCTAGCCATATTCCAATAAGGTTCCATAATATGTACTTGTTCAACTCTTAATAAACTAACACCTTCTTTAATAGATGGTGAACCTAATAGTATTTCTATTTCACCTCCATATTGATTGGATTTTTGATTAAATACTCTTTTAATTTCTTCTTTCATTTCATGTCTTTCGTCACCAGACCAAATAGCATATCTTTTTTCACCAGCTCCTGAATTTTTATAATTTTTGTAACCATGTTTTCTTAAAACTTTGACAAAACTTTTAATTCCACCAAATTCTTTAAAGTTGGAGTAAACAAAAACTGGTCCTTCAGATCTTTTAATTCTTCTTAACATTTTATAAAATTTAATGGAATATTCTTTGAGATTTTTCATATACAAAATATCACCTCTAAATGAATTAAATCCTGTTAAATTAATACTTCTATTTGGAAAAGCTACATTAGATATTATTCTTTCTCCTATAAAGAAATTATTAGGTAAACTTAAAATATCTCCATGTCTAAAAGATCCTCTAACATAATGTTCATCAGTTGATAATGTTGTCAAGTAAGATTTATATTGAAATTCTTCCATTTTACATTTTACAATTTTGAATTCCATTTCTGGAAATGTATAAGGTGGTGCCCCTCTGTAATATGAAATATAACCCTTTGTCATTTCTCTAAATTTTTTCATATTAGTTGCTCTGTAAGTAATATTTCCTATTTTGTTTTTTCTCATTCTTAAAAACATATCATTAAAATAAGATCCGGTGGGAAATGGCTTAGGTATTTTTAATAAATTCATGGTTAGAGCAATTTCTACAGGTTTATCAAACATAGGAGTAGCAGATAATAAAACTGTCCTTAAATCATCTGGAGCAGTCATAATACTTTTATGTAAATATCTATAAAAAGATCCAGATTCACTAATCATATTTTGTACTTCATCAATTATTAATAATGTATTATTAAGATTAATTTTATTTTTTTTAGCTAATATTACAAACTTATGATAAGATAAAATATTATAATATTTTTTGATTCTATCTTCTGTTTTTTTTATTATTTTTTGATATTTATTGTCTAATGGAGATAAATCTTTTATAGCTTTTCTTTCTTCCTTTGTTAAATATTCATCGCCTGGACATTGACTTCTTAACTCATCTTTAAAATTACCTATTAAAGCGGCTGGTAAAATAACCATTATATTTTTTTTCTTTTTCCATTTTTCAGCAATATTAATTGCGGAACAAGTCTTACCTGCTCCAATTCTATGAAATAACAAGATACCTTTATATGGTGTATTTGGATTTACAAATTCGGCTACAAATTTTTGAGGCAATTGTAATTCAAATTTCTTTCTATTGCAAAATTCTTTTAATGATTTTTTTTCTTTAGTAATTTGGTATTTTTTAAAAATATAGTTAATATCTTCATAAAATTCACTTTCCTCAATTTCTGGAAAATTTTTTGTCATCTAATCTATAAAATAATAAGAAAATATTTTAAACTATATTAAATATTTTTTTATGCTAATTCTACTATTGAAGATATGGGTAATTCTGAATTTGAACTGGATGTATCATTTATTTTGAAATGAGTAACTAAACCATATCTGGAAGAAGGTGTCGGATTATTATTTTTTCCAACCATAAAAAATGATGATAATTCCAAATCATTTTTTTTATAATAGATTCTATCATATCTCTCTTGACTATTCTTTACAAAAATGTTAGTTTTACAATCTGAAGTAAATTTCTTACTTTCATCTTCACCATCTTCAACCCAAGAGTCTTTCCAAATATTTGTATTATAATTAAAATGATGATTTTCTTCATTTTTAATTTTAAAGTCTCCTGTTAGAATTAAATTTTTAATTGTATTTATATGTTCTAATACTTGTTCATATTGTTTAGATTTATTAATTGAATCTTCTAAATTAATTGTAGCAATATTGAATTCAGATTCTCCTTTAATAATTTTAGCAACTAAAAAATAATTAGGACTTGTACTGTCATTTAATTTAACAGACTTAAATTTGTTAATCTTATGTTTTGAAAAAATAGCTAATCCAGTTCCTTTATCTTTTTCTAATTCAGGAGTTGAAATAATATAAGGATAATTTAATCCTAAAGCATGGATTAATTTGTTAAAAATAAAAGGGGTTAAATCTTGAAAACATAAAACATCACAATTGTAATAATAAATTAGGCCAGTTAAATTAGATAATCTTTGTTCTATAAATAATTCATTAGCCCAAATATTATAATTCATTATTTTAATAATAGAATTATTCATTATATAATATAATATTAATTTTATTTTTAAATCATAAAATAAACATAAAAATTTATATATTTTTTTTTTTGATCTTTAAAAATATTAAAACATTAAAACCAATATAATTATACCTAATAGACCACTTAATATTAACAATAATAAGCTTAATTATTTATAAAAAAATTGATTATTTTTCTACATAATTTATCACTTAAAGAAATAAAAAGATTATAATAAAAATGAATAAGATAGTACACGAAACCGTTAATAATACTGTTTTTGATGTTGACTCAAAAATGCATTTTGGAGATGTCAGACAAATCTTTGTTGAACATGACGAAAAAAAGTTGTCAATAATATCAAAACAAATATCAGAATTCAAATTCACTAAAGATCAGTGGATTGATTTAATACAAATGATTAATCCATTTAACCCTCTACTTGTAATGGTTGATTCTCAAAAAAATGCTTTCCCATTTTTTAATTTTGTTGTTAGACATGTATCTAATGAAGATCTTGTATTTTTTTGCAATTATCCAGATACTTTTCACAATAATCCAGATACTTTTCACAATAAAAGTTTGTTAAGTATGATTGGTGTAATTAATAATGGTTACAAACTTTTTAAATTTTTGGAAAAGAAAACTAATACTTTAGAAAATAAAATTTTGTGGTATAAAAGTGATAGTGTATTTAATCATTTATATGATACATCAAGATATGGTAATATTCTAAATTATTTGTTTCTGGAAGAAAAAACTTCTGCATTAAATATTATTAATCTTAATTTTCATATTTCAAAAAGTGAAGATATTTTCACAAATATGTGTTGTAACCCTGATATGAGGTTAATGAAACATTTTTTGCAAAATCATAGTAAAATATATAATTTTAATACCAATATAATATCATTACTTATAAATATTCTTTCTCCACATATTCCTTTCAAATATCAAATGAGAAGACTTAAATTATTAAATGATCATTATAATTTAATACCATATTATCATGTTATGATAAGTGATTCTAATACTCTAACTTATAAAGGTTTTATGACAATTAGTAAGTATTATTACAAGAATCCAATATTTAATTTACAAAATTCTAGTATTTTTGATAATATTACACTATTGTTGATAAAGTTTAATCAAACTGAAGAAACTGATATACTAAAAGATTTTTACAAAATATTTACTAGTGTTCATATTAATGACTTTAAACAAATCATTAAAAATATTTATACTAAAAATTGTATTAATAGTACGATTCTAGATAGTTTGAATAATCAATTAAAATCAGATAATTATACAGATTTGTTAGATATTAATAAACTATTATCAACTTCAGAGAGAAATGATCAGATCTTTAACCATATTAAACAAATAACTCAATATTCTTGCATTAATAGTTATACTAGTAATGAGTCTACACAATGTAATAATTGCAAATGTAAGATAAAATTATGTAGTTGGAACTCCTTAAGTTATTTCTTGGGATCTCCTAATTTTTATGATTCTACAACTGCAACTAGTTTTCTAAATTCAATACCATATCAATATAATAATGCTAATATAATTATATATTTAGTACTTTTGATAAAGGTAACTTTCAAAATGCCTACTAATGTAAATAAAAATACATTGAATTATATTTCTAAAGGAATTAGGATTAGATCTCTTTTGAAAAGAGCTTTGTTTAGGAAAATTAATAATTCTAGAAAGAAACAAAATATTAACTTTAAGATTGTTTTGAATAATCTTTTGACTTTCAAACCTAATTATGATATTCCAGTTTTGTCAAATGGTAGTTGTTTGTTTAGAAAGAGTAAACAAAAGTTAGAAAAACATAAGTATCCAATACATATTGATCCATGTCAAATGGTTTGGATTAGTAAAAAAGACTGTTTCTTGAGAGAAAAAGCTGATGGTATTTATACAGATAGTATCTCATTTCAACATTATCCTAAGGTAAATATCTTTAATACTAGTGTTATCAAGTCAGAATTTTTAGAAGAAGACAATCTACATCTTGTATTTGATATTGATTTGGATGATAATATATCTGATAGATATCAATATTTGAGAAAAGCACATCCTTTTACTAAAGATGCTGTTGAGATAGAACAAGTCACAAATATTGATCAATTCAAATCTTTATTAGCTGCTGAAAGAGCCAGATTTAGTGCATTTAAGAATCATGTTGAAAATAATGATATTGTTGATCCAATTTGGTATCCTAAAGCAGCATGGTTTATTAAAGCTAATAGTCATCTAATTTTTGATATAACTAGAATTATTACTAATATGAATGACAGCTCAGATTATGACTTTCTGATTAATCAAACAGAATTTCCAATTGATGGTTATATTGTTCAACCTATGGATGGAAGTACAGAAGCTAAGATTAAACCTAATGACCAAATGACGGTTGATTTGTTATTTGATGGAACCAAATGGTTAACTAGAGAAAAGAGAGAAATCACTAACATGAATTGTAAGGAAATTAAACTTGCTAAGAATATTTGGAGATGTTATTGGATTGATGGTAATTGGATTCCCAGAGAAATAAGATGGGACAAAAAAATTGCAAATCCAAATCATATTGTTGATTATTTGACAAATTATAATAAAAATAAATGGCTCGTTGACGATATTCTTAAATTTGAAACATCTTATTACGTAGGAAATAATTCAGATATAGGTTTCCATATGATTAAAACATTTCAAAAACAAAGAGCTATTCAACTCGGCATGTTTGAACAGGAAAATTGTAAAATGAATTCTAAATGGTTAGATATTGGATGCGGTAAAGGTAATTCAATTAAAAATATAAATCATTTTAATCCTTCACATTACATTGGATTTGATAATGATCCTTATTGTGTATGGGAATCAAACTTGAGACACTCTACTCAATTCCATAACTTTACACTTTATGATTTTTCTTTGAAGCAAGATCAAAACCAATTTGTTTCTACAGTAAAAATAAATGAAGTATTTGATTACATAGTTTGTAACTTTGTTCTTCATTATGCTGCAAAATCTAAAGACATATGGAATAGATGGATAGAACAAATTAATAATAAATCCAAATCAGGTACTATATTATTTATTAATTTCATGGATTATGATAAATTGATAAAAGTAGTTGATAACAATGAATTTTATCTGGATGATAAATCATATATTAAGCTATTAGCTGATTCTGAATTGAATTATCAGATATGTTCTACATGGGCTGAAATCAAATTTGATTGGGTTCATCCTGAACCAATTAGAGAACCAGTTGTAACAAAAGATACTGTTATTACTGAATTCTCATGTAATGGTTGGGAATTACAAAATGAATTTAATTTGAATGATTATACTACAAAGTATTCTACATTCAGTTCAATATATACATGGTTGACATTGATAAAAAAGTAATTTATAAATAATTTTTCATTTATTATTTAAAAAAATATATAACATTATTTTATAATAGAAAAATGAATAATAATTCAGATAAAAGAAAAAGGTCCGAATATGAAAACGATAATGAAGATGAAAATAAAGATCAAGAAAATAATAAAAAAGTTAAAATTGTCAAATATGATAATTTAGATGATTTCATAAGAGATTTAATGGAACAAGAAATAAGACAACACCAACAAGAAGAAAGAAATCCATTATTAATTGATGAATCTTCCGATAGTGAATCAGAAAATGAAACTGATGAAGATTTAAAAGAAGAAGATAAAGAATATATTAAAATAGATGTTCAAGTTAAAACAATTGATGATTTAATTGATTTGGGTAAAAAATATGATTCAACTAAAAGATATAATATTGATTTGAAAACTTTGAATAATTTAGTAGAACCATTAATAGAATTAAAAAAAATGATTGGAATGACAAGTGTAAAAGAAAATATTGTAGATCATATTATTTTTTATCTTCAAAAATTTGACGAAGGTGGATTAAATGATATGTTACATACCGTAATTCAAGGGCCACCAGGTGTAGGTAAAACAGAATTAGGTAGAGTTTTATCTAAAATATATTTGGCTATGGGTATTCTTAAAAATGATAAATTTATTATTGCTAAGAGAAGTGATTTAATAGGGAAATATTTGGGACACACTGCTGCACAAACTCAAAAAGTAATTGATTCAGCTAAAGGGGGTGTATTATTCATTGATGAAGCTTATTCGTTGGGTAATCCAGAAGGTAGAGATATGTTTTCTAAAGAATGTATCGATACAATCAATCAAAATTTAACAGAAAATAAGAAAAACTTTTTATGCATTATCGCTGGTTATCAAGATGCTTTAGATAATTGTTTTTTTTCATATAATGAAGGTTTAAGTAGAAGATTTTCTATTAGATATACTGTTGAACCTTATAATTCTAAAGAATTAAAACAAATTTTTATTAAAATAGTAGAATCCAATAATTGGTCAGTATCTGATGATTTAGATCTTAAAATATTTACTGAAAATAAAGAAGATTTTAAATTTTTTGGAGGTGATATGGAAACTTTATTTTTTGCTTGTAAAATTGTTCATGCTCGTAGAGTATTTGGTTTAGACAAATCAGAAAAGAAAAAAATAACTAATAAGGATTTAGAAGAAGGGTTAAAAATATTTAAAAAAAATAAGGGAATAAAAAAAATAGATCCTAAAAAAGAAATATGGAGAAATTTATATATATAAAAAAAATTTTATTCTATAATAATAATAATAATGAAAACCGTTATTATAGAATCAATTATAATAGGAGTAGTTACTATGATTTTGGGTAAGATTATTTCTAATATCTTACTTGGAATTAATAAATCAGATAAGAATAAGAAATTACCAATTTGGCATGAACCCAGAATTATAGAAATATCATTGTTTTTTACTGGGGTATTTATTCATTTAGTTTGTGAATATGTAGGCTTAAATAAATGGTATTGTGATAAAGAAACTAAAAAATGCGTTAGAAGAATTGGTTTATTGTAAATATTTTTTATCCAATAAAATCATTTATCAATCTAATAGTTATATTACAGGTTTCAACAGTTGACAAATAAATATGTTTATTTGATTTTTTATTCTTTAAATTTTTGAGCACATCGTTTAAAATTTCAATGTAAAGTCTAGATTTGACTTCATTATCTACATTTTTGTTTATTCTTGAAATATTATAAATTATTTCATGAATGATATTTATTGAAGCTGGTAAATTATTATCATAATAAAAATATTTTAAAAAGTCAAAAGTTTCAAAAATTACATTATCATAATTATCATCATATTCATATTCTGAAAAATTATTAAGTTGTTCTGTTAATTCCATAAGTAATAATTTAGTTGATTTTTTTAGAATTTGTAATAATTTATCTATAATTTTTATATTTTCTGTATCATAATTTATTAAAATAATAAATGAATTAAAAAAATGATCGATAATTTGATAATTAAGTTCAGTATTTTTTACTAAAAAATTTACAAAATTAATTATAATAGTTGAGGTCTTTGCGTCTAAATTAAATTTATTTACTAAGTTCAATTTATTATTGCAATATATTTTGCTTTCTTTCATACTATAATTATAATCAAGCTATATTAAAATATTAGAAATCTCTATATTTGTGTCACCCAGTAATTTTTTTTTTTTTTAATGATTAAATTTTAATCAGATTATTTTCTTTTTTAATATATAATAGTTCTTAATGTCTAAAAATAATAGTTTGTCGCCCATTATTTATCTTGTAATTTTATTAATCATTTATTTTTTTATACCACATGAAAAATTCAAAATTTGTAATGATAAAAATAATTTTATTTTAAAAATTTACCAACTTTTATTTGACCTTGATAAAATTTTTACAAAGTTTG
>Ga0209307_1002673_pt1 | contig 10484 bp, 6 predicted proteins | sample COGITO_mtgs_1105_FD_185519 | JGI IMG/M metagenome (GOLD analysis project Ga0209307, IMG submission 185519) | Pelagic marine microbial communities from North Sea - COGITO_mtgs_110530 (SPAdes) (version 2) | ecosystem: Environmental > Aquatic > Marine > Epipelagic ...
TAATTAAATCGCCAATTTCTTTATCAACTAATTCTACATTGCTATAATGTCTTGCAATTGTTTTTCTGGTTGATAAATTATCAGGCAAATAAGGAGGTACTTTTACAGAATCAACATTTACAGTTAATGGTAAATTTTCATTTTTCCAAAGTCTGCTTTCGTGTGTTGTTCCAAAATTAAAAACAGAGAAAAAAGGTTTATTTTTTGGAGTATTTCTCCAATGTGCTTTTTGGTTATTTTCATCCCAAGCAGTTACAGGCGCAGCAAATTGATAATCTGTTTTGGCATTATTGGTAGTGTAGTAGCCAGCAATTCTTAAATATTCTGTATAACATTTTACTTGTTCTGGAATTACAGCTGCATATTGTGTAATTGTATTATTCTCTAAATCTGTACTATTTGTGTTTTTTTTATACTCACGATTTCCCCAAGAAAAAACATCTTTTCCAGTTCTCATGTGCATTGTACCAATACTTGTTGGGTACATTCCTGTAATTATTGATGATCTACTTGGCCCACAAACCCCAACAACTGCAAAGGCATTATCATAAATAATACTTTCTTTTGCTAACGCATCTAAATTTGGAGTTTTGGCAGTTTTATCACCATAAAAAGAAAAAGTAGGACTTGTATCTTCGATAACAATCCAAAGAATATTAGGTTGTGTTGTACGTACTCTTTTAGCTTCTTTTTCGGCTATTTTTGAACAAGAAATTGTTAGTAGAATAATAAATAGACCTATTATTTTTTTCACTTTACATCTATTTTAATAATATTTTTTTTATTTTTTTCTAGTTGAAAGAAACCTGTTTTTTCTTTTCCATTTTCGATAAATGAATATGTATAAGTTCCATAAAAACCATTGCTACAAATGCTGCCATTTTTATCAGTTTCCTCATTAATTTCTGTTTTCCAAAGATTATCAACCAAAGAAAAATACGCTTTACCCATGGCTCCTAAAGAAAAATCTTCGTTATAAATATCTACTTTTTTTCGCTCGTCAATTTGATAGCCCCAAAACAAAAACTCGCTTACATTTTTATGACTAAAAGCTGCAATTATAAAATCTCTAGTGTATTGTTCTCTAATTTTTGGTTCTTGAATGTCCATTGTAAATTCAGAAATACTGATTTTTTTATCTAAAGTTGCGTAATAATCTAGAATTTCAAGCACTTTTTCTGGAGGTGTTAAATCAGAACCAATATGACTTTGAATTCCAATTCCATCTAACAAACCATTGGTATTTTTATCAATTCTTTTGATAAAATTATAATACCATTCTTGCTTTTCTGTATCTAAACCACCTTTGCTAATTATACCATATTCGTTTGTAAAACGTGCAGCATTTGGTTGTAACATTTTAGCGGTTTTAAAACCATTGTATAAAATTGTTTCAGAACCTGTAATTTTTTGTAAATCTGTGTTTGTGTAAGCTTCATTTACAACATCCCAATGCGAAATATTATCTTTTGTAAGTGCTAATAAACCTGCAACATGCTCTTCAATTAGTTGATTTACTTTCTCTGGGTTATTTCTATTTTCTTTTATTTCTGGCGTTAAATAATTAAAACCTGGCCAAATTAAAACGTGTCCTTTTATGTTGATGTTATCATTTCTTAATATAGAAATTGCATCAATTACATCTTTTTTCTTTTTTTCCCAACGCAAACTTTTAATTTTTAAATCGTTTTCAAAAACGGCTAAATCAAAAGCTTTTTTAAAATGATTGTATTTTTCTCCATTTTCAACTACATCTATTGCTCTAATTGCAGCTCCAAAAGGAAAACTATGTTTGGTTAATGCTATTTTTACGTTTTTATTAGTAATAGGTTTTCCATCTTTTACAAACTGAACTTCAAAATCTCCCTTTCTAATTTTATCAATCCTAGCCAAAGCATCTTTTCTCCATTTTGCATCAGTATCCATACCTTTATAGGTAATTTCTGTTTTTGGTAAAGCAGCTAATGCTGTTTCTTCTGGAAATAATTCGAACTTTATATCTTTAATTTGAAATGCTTGAGGCCTAAAACCATAATGTAAAACAATGGCTAAATCATTTTTATCAACATTAATATTTGTTTGAAAAGGAACATAATATTTTTGCCATTTAGAAGAAATACTTTGCGTAGAAATTAAATTATTCTTGTAAGAAGCAGATTGTTTAAAGAGAATATTAACTTTAGCTTCACCAGTTTCTAAACTAGAAATTGTAGTTTTTGCTGAAAAACTTAATAAAAAAACACGCCCTTTTTTTACAGCTTCTTGGTAAATTGGAAGTAAAGTAGCTGAATTGTAAATAAATTTAGGTGTTGTAATTGTTGCAATTTCAAATTGTGCGTTATTTTTATCAAAAGGTTCTATAATGGTAACTTTCCCAAATTCTTTATTCGTTTTTAAAAATTTAATTTGATTATAATTAATTAAATTTTTTCCTTCTTGAGCATTAACTTTAGGACTAAAAATAAATAAAAGTAAAGTAAAAAATAAGAAAATTGATTTTATAATTGTTTTCATTATTTAAGTGTATTTTTTAGTGTTGGTTTGCCAGAAATATATCCTAGAGATTGTAAAAATTCATCTGTTTTTATTAATGTATCTATAAAATAATCTCCTTTATTAAAAAAACTGTGTGCTGCTCCTTCATATAAATGTAAATCAATTCTACTACCAACATTTTTCATGTTTTGTTCGTATTCTTTAGACGATATTACTGGTGTTGTTTTGTCTTTTGTACCAAAAAACACGATGGTTGGTGGAGCCCCTTTTGTAATATTATGCAAAGGAGAAATCTCTAAATGTCTGCCTTCCATTCTTCCAAACCCATAGCCTTTTTTACTATTATCGTAAACAGGGTTAAATAAAACCAACGCATTTGGTTTAGCGCTTATTTTTAAATCCTCATTTTTATTTTCTAATCCTTCTATATTTCCGCAAGCAGCAGCTAAATGTCCTCCAGCTGAACCACCTCCTGCAGCAATTTTATCAAGATTAATATGTAATTCTTTTGCATGTTTTCTAACATATCTAATTGCAGATTTTGCGTCTTCTACAGCATCAAAAGGAGTTGTTTTATGCCTGTTTTTCACTCTATATTCAGCAGAAATGGCAATCATTCCTCTAGAAGCTAAATAAGAAGCTTGTCTTTTAAAGGCTTTATAACTTCCTCCATTCCAACCTCCACCATGAAAAAACACAATACAATTATAGGTTTTTGTCTTGTCGAAATTTAATGGTTTATAAATATGAAGTTTTAAATTAATAGTATCTACTCTTTTATATATGATGCTTTTTTGTGTAATCAGCTCAATTTTGTTTTGAGCATTTATTTCCAAAAATGATAAAATACATAAAAAAGTGAGTAGTTTGTTCATATTAAAAAGTAGCTTTCCAAGCGTTTAATTCTTTTAATAATGTTGCTGTTAAAGCAGTTTTTTCTTTTGATAAATTTTTAGATTCTGATGGATCTTCTGCAATATTATATAATTCTGTTTTGCCTTTTTTGTACCAATGTATCAATTTATAATCGCCTTTTCTTATAGCTGATGATTCTGTGTCTCCAGTATTAATTGGTCTTGCTTTTGATGAATGCCAAAACACAGTTCTCTCTTTCCAGTTTTCCTCATTTTTTAAAACAGGAAGAAAACTTTTGCCATCAGTTTTTAATGTTTTATTTGATGTAATATCTAAAATTGTAGGAAAAACGTCCATCAGCATTACTAAAGATTTTTCGTCTTTTTTTGGTTTGAAATTATCTTGCCATTTTACAAAAAGGGGGACTTTAATTCCACCATCATATAACCAACCTTTTCCTGCTCTTAAAGGAAAATTAGATGTTGCTAAATCACGTTGTTTTGTACCATCATTAGACAAACCTCCATGATCTGAAGAAAACACGATAATTGTATTTTTTTCGATATCTAAATCTTTTAATAATTGCATTAATTTACCCACATTTTCATCCATAGTTTCAACCATGGCTGCATATTTTGGATGATCTTGACGCATTTTTGTTCTTCCTGTTCCTTCTTTTATAAATTCAGGTTGATTCCTAAAATCGAAATTTTTAATTTTTTCTTTATTTCTTTGGATGTCTTTCTCTTTTGCTTCTAATGGTTGATGCACTCCATAGAAAGAAAACATTGCCATAAAAGGTTTAGTTTTATCAGCATTTGTAATGTATTTGGCAACATTTGCTGTCATTACATCCATTAAATAATCGCCTTTTTTTGCAACTTCATCTACATCTGGAATTGGAGATTTCTTCGATTTTCCATTTCTTTTCATTTCATTAAAAGGATATAAAAAACTAATTGGAGAACCTGCATGACCTGCAGCAAAACTAAAATCGTAACCAAAATCTTTTAAGCTTTTTTCGTCTCCCAAATGCCATTTGCCAAAATATGCAGTTTGATATCCCGCATTTTTAATATTTTTTACAAAATTTTTATCATCAGAAATATTTTCCATTTTAAATCCATCATCAGGTACATTTCCATTCTGAATTGGGTAATTACCTGTCATCATTGCAAAACGTGAAGGTACACATCTTGGGTAATTTGCATACGCATTATTAAAAACAACTGATTCTGAAGCTAATTTATCAATATTTGGCGTTTGATAAATTTTAGAACCATTTACACTTAAATCATGAAAACCTAAATCATCTACATGAATAATAAGAATATTTGGTTTTTTATCAGAAATTAATCTTACTTCAGATTTGCCTGATGAAGAAACTGTTGTTTTACAACCAAATAAAGTTGCAATTACTAATAGAAAATATATAATTTTTGAAGTGTTCATTTTTATACAAAAAAGACCTCAAAGATTTTTTGCGCTGAACTTGATTCAGTGTTTAACTTTGAGGTCTGTGAATTCTTAATTATCTAATCTTTGTTCTTTTTATCCTTTTTGTTGTTTTTGCTTTCTTTTTCGCTTTTATCTTTTTTACCAACGTTTAAACGCTCTGGAACTAACATTTCTTTTTTCCAATTCTTTAATAGCGCTAACATTTGGGCAGTTTTTTTAGGTTCTTTTTCAGCAAGATTATTTTCTTCACTAACATCTTTTTTAAGATTGTATAATTCAATTTTATCAGTTCCTAAAAACTGAATTAATTTATAATCTCCAGAACGAACAACTGCTGCTTTAGAATCTCCAGTACTATGAGGTCTTGCTTTTTTAGAAATCCAAAAAACGGTTCTGTCTTTCCAAGTTTCTTTTCCCTTTAAAACTGAAGCATAACTTTGCCCATCTACATCTGCAACATTTTTATTTACTGCTAAATCTAATAATGTTGGAAAAATATCCATACCTAAAACAATAGATTCTTTATCTTCTCTAGGTTTTAAGTTTTCAGACCATTTTACAAATAATGGCACTCTAATTCCACCTTCATATAAATGCCCTTTTCCTGCTTTTAGTGGATAGTTTGTTGTTGCTAAATGACGTTCGTTTTTATTACCATCATTAGACAAACCTCCATGATCTGAAGAAAATACGATAATAGTATTTTTATCAATCTTTAATTCTTTTAGCGTTTTTAATAAACGTCCAACATTTTCATCAACATTTTCTACCATTCCTGCATAAGCAGCATCATCTTGACGCATTTTACGTCTTCCTTCTCCTTCCTTTATGTATTCTGGAGTTTTACCAAAATCGATATTTTTTAATTGCTTTTTATTTCTTGCTTCGTCTTCTGGTTTAGCTTCAATAGGCGTATGAACAGCATAATAGGCTAAAACTGCTAAAAATGGCTTGTCTTTTGGGTTGTTTTTGATAAAATTAATAGTTGCATCTGTTAATAAATCTGAAGCATAATCACCTTTTTTACCATCTTCTTTTACATTTGGCACATCATATTTTGCTGGTTTTCCATTTGATTGTGTATTAAATGGGTAAAATCTACTACCAATTCCACCAGCTTCACCAGCAGCATATATATGAGAAAAGCCAAATTTATCTGGGTTACTTTTTCCTTTTCCTAAATGCCATTTCCCAACATAGGAAGTAGTGTAACCAGCATTATTAAATTGCTTTATAAAATTTTTATCAGCAGGTATTGCACCCAAATTCCCTTTATTTTCGTTTACAGGATATGTTGCAGTGATCATTCCATATCTTGATGGTGTGCATCTTGGATAACTACTATAAGCGTTTGTAAAAGAAACCGATTCTTTTGCAAGTTGATCAATATGATCAGTATTATAAAGCTGTGAGCCTGTAAAACTTAAATCATAATACCCTAAATCATCAGTATGAATTATTAAGATATTTGGCTTTTTTTGCGCAAAAGATACTGCTGATAAACTTATTATTGCTAAAAGAATAATTTTTTTCATGGTTTATATTTTAATTTAGTCGAAATTAGACTTGTTTTTTCTATGGTAGTTTAATTCATCAATTATGCCAAAAAATGATAACTTCCATATTCCATTTTTTTATTGCGTTAAATGAGATTTCAATTTACTTTTCAAGTCTTTTGCAATGGCTATATAATTAGCATCTTTTACCAAATTTTTAGTTTCTAAAGGATCTGTTTCATAATCATACAATTCTCGTCCAGAAATTTTAGATGTCTCGTAATTATCATAACTTCTGTAATTATTATCATGCCATTCTGTATATCTGTATCTATCTGTTCTTATAGAATACCCCATTTTTGCACCTCTTTTATATTGATGATATGCGTAATCCATATCAACAGTTGTAGTTGCATCTGCATCTAATAAATTTACTAAAGATTTTCCATCCGTTTGTGAATGTTGTTGTACTCCAGATAATTCGAAAATTGTTGGGAATAAATCAACCAAATTTACAGGATGGTGACTTTTTTGGTTTTTAGCAATTCCAGGCCCCGCAAACATAAACGGAATTCTAGTTGCTTGTTCAAAATTAGAATGTTTACACCATTCTGTATGATCGCCTAAATGAAAGCCATGATCTCCCCAAAGTACAATTACAGTTTCGTCTAAAATATTTCTTTTTTCTAAATTGTCTAATAAAATTCCAATTTGTGCATCTATGTAAGAAATACAAGCCATATAACCATGAATTAACTCACGCTGTTTAGCTTCAGGAATTTTATCTCCAATTCTTAATTTATTGTCAATATCAGAAAAAGCTCTAATTTCTCCAAAAGAATGGTAGGCATAAGAAGGAGTTCCTTCAGAAACTTGTTGAAAGGCAGCCAATTCAATTTTATCTCTGTCATACAAATCCCAATATTTTTTTGGAGCCACAAAAGGTAAATGTGGTTTTTGATAACCAACCCCTAAAAACCAAGGTTTGTCTCCTTTTTCTAAATCGTCTAGTTGCTGCAAAGCAGTTTGTGTAAATAAACCATCTTGATATGCAGTATCACTAACATCTGCATTTTCTGTTGATGGTTTAAATTTTTTAAAAACCCAGCTTCTAGTTTTACCACCTTTAATTCCTTTCTTTTCAGCTTCTGCAATTAATTGCTCAAATTTCTTTTTATTGTCTGGATGTTGATAATATTCAAAAGCAGCATCACCATATTTAGAATCGTAGTTTTTTGGTAATTCATGAGGTTTGCTCCAACTTTTTCCATCATGTCCTGTTGCAGAAGAACCTTTATGATAAATTTTACCAACAGCAGTCGTTTCATAACCTTGGTTAATTAAATGTTCTGGCATAGAAATTAAACTAGGTGCAGATTCTCTAAAATCTGTATGTAAATCCCACACTTTATTTGTATCAGGATTTGTACCTGTCATAACACTTGCTCTTGATGCTCCACAAACTGCATATTGTACATGTGCGTTTGTAAAGGTCATTCCCATTTTTGCCAATCTATCAAAATTTGGTGTTTTCATTTGAGAATTACCATAATTAGATAAAAGTGGTTTTAAGTCATCAACAGCAATAAAAAGAATATTTTTTTTATCAGTACTAGAAACCCTTTTTACAGTTTTTTTATTTTGGGTTGATGTATTTGCTTGCTGTGTTTTACAACCAATAATTGTTGCAATTACAACTGAAAATAATAGTGTGAATTTTAATTTCATTATTTTTTTATTAAACATTGATAAAATTTATTGAATTAAATATCAAATTTACCTGGTAAAGAGGAAGTGTAAGACTTTAATTCAGCTTTTAGCATTTCTAATTGTTCTGCATATTTAGGATTATTATACAAATTATTTTTCTCTTCAGGATCATTTTTTAAATCATATAATTGGTTTGGAGCTGTAAAATTAGGGTGATTCATATAGGCATTATGCTCTGCACCTCCACCTCCAGGAACCATTTCTAATTGTCCATACGCATCTTTTGGATTGTCTGAAATGCCATGTTCACCAAAAGATTCTCTAAATTTTGTATATTTTGCTAATGTATCTTTACGTTGCTCTAACGTAAAATCTGTTGCCCATTTTGGATAACGAACAGCATAATATTTAAAACCATCTTTTACAACTGCTCTTGCATATCCTAACTCATGATACATAGAAGTTCTTCCTTTAAACTCTTTTCCTTCTAAAGCTGATTTAAAACTTTTACCATCAAAATTATCTAGATTTTTTTTATCACCAGCAAAATCTAATAACGTTGGTAAAAAATCTACATTAGAAACTGGAGTTTCTAATGTGTTTCCTACTTTAAAACCACCTTTTTTCCAAATAAAAGCTTGTGAATTTACACCACCTTCGTATAAAGTTCCCTTAAAATCCTGTCCATGATCGTTAAAGAAAACTATAATTGTATTATCTAAAACACCTTCATTTTCTAATTTTTTAAATAATGCGCCTACAGAATCATCTAACCATAGTAAGTTCTCTTTCTTTTTACCTTCTAAACCAGCTTCTTTAATTCTTTGCTTGATAGATTCTACAGGAGGTTGAGGTAAAACAGTTGGTGCTTCATCTAAAATTCCTTTTGCAGTAATTCTTCTGTCTGCTTGCCAAGAATGTTCAGCATCTAAAGGTGCATGAGGAATTGTTGTTGCAATGTATAATAAAAAAGGATCGTCTTTATATTTTTCAATAAACTCAACTCCACCTTCTGCAATCCAATCTGTATTTTGATAAGCCAAAGCTCTAATTCCTAACCAATTTGGATTGTTGTGATATAATTTATCAGCATAATCAAATCCAGATTTATACATGTCTTTTTGTAATTCTTTAAAACGATATTCTAAACCTGCAATTACTTTTGGATCTGTAGGATCTGCATCTAAATCTGGTTTTGCACCTTCACCAACTTGCGATAAACTTTCTATAATATGATTTTTACCAACAAAACCTGTTTTATACCCTAAATTTTGAAAGTATGTTCCCATTGTTTTTTCTCCAGGAACAATGTAAGAATTCCATTGAATTACGGTTTGCCCATCATTAATTTCTGTAAAACCTGTGAAAGATTCGTTTGTTGCTCTACTTGCATAATTACCCGTTAAACAATTGTAACGACTTGGTGTACAAACTGGCGAAACTACTTTCATGTTTTCTAACCAAACTCCTTCTTTTGCTAATCTATCTAGAGTTGGGGTTAAATTTAAAGGGTTACCATCTTTGTCTTTTCCTTCTGGTGTGTTGTTAAACATCCAAGGATACATATCATCTGCAATAAAAAATATAACATTTGGTTTTTTTTCGGTTGATGATTTTTCTGCAGTTTCTTTCTTTTCAGATTTGCATCCAAAAGCTATAAAAAGAACAAAAAATAAGTAAGGTAATTTTGAGAAAATAGATTTCATTTTTTAAGAAAATTTAGTGTTATAAAAGTAATTCTGAACTTCAAAAAAAAGGTTTACTCACTATCTTAAAAGGTTTAGATGATAAATTATTTGCTTCTGATGCATTCAATCGTAAAAAAACGTATGCACAATCTTGTGGAAGTAATAGGCAACCTATGGGATTAAGCAATATAAAATTTGAAAAATATAAAGCCAATGCTAATCAATATGTTGATAATTATCTAACAATTGGTGAAAATACTTATTTTTGTCCAAGATATTGGTGTCCTACTAGCGAACACCCTATTAAAAATGCAACTGATAAATGTGAAAAAGGTGAAGAACCTATAAATATATATTCAACAAATGAAGGAACTTATAATAAACCTGGTAATCCACCACGTTTTGTTAACTATTTTGATGAAGATAATTATAGAAAACCTTGCTGTTATCTTAAAGATAAGAAAGTAACTATAAAAACACCCGAAAAAACTGATAAAGAACCGGATAAAGAACCGGATAAAACACGTGATAGTTTTAGTGCAAGTAATACACATATATATACAGGATATAATAAAATAATTAAATATAAACGATATGGAATATTACCACAATCCATACTATATTATTTAAATGATAATTCATCTGGATTAAATTGTGCTGATAAATTAAGATCAAAAGAAAATAAAAAAAATGAAAAATTATTAAGCTCTAATCCTCAAAAAAATAATAATACTAATCTTCAAAATAATAGTGAAAATAATGATAAATATGCTCCTTTAGC
>Ga0209307_1002674_pt1 | contig 10476 bp, 9 predicted proteins | sample COGITO_mtgs_1105_FD_185519 | JGI IMG/M metagenome (GOLD analysis project Ga0209307, IMG submission 185519) | Pelagic marine microbial communities from North Sea - COGITO_mtgs_110530 (SPAdes) (version 2) | ecosystem: Environmental > Aquatic > Marine > Epipelagic ...
TCAGAAAATCATATATAAAATCAGATTTCAAAAATCTATGCATTTTGCTCTCTATTCACTACTGTTATTGTCACGCAGTCGCGGATCAATTGCTAAATATAATAAATCAACAAACAGGTTAATAATTACGAATAAAACACCAACAAGGAGTAAGTATGCACTCATTACAGGTATATCAACGAAATATACTGCATTGATAAATAACAACCCAACACCGGGCCATTGAAATACAGTTTCCGTGACTATGGCAAACGCAACAATAGAACCCAATTGTAGCCCCGCTATAGTTACAACTGGTACAAGCGTATTTGGAAGCGCATGATTATAATTTACCTGCCTTGAAGATAACCCTAGAGCTTTTGCAAATCTAACATAATCCTGACGCATTACTTCAAGCATCTCAGAACGTGTTAAACGCATAATTAATGTTAACTGGTACAGTCCAAGAGTTATGCTTGGCAAAATAAGAGACTTAATGCCTGAAAGTGTTAAAAACCCAGTTGACCACCAACCAAGTTGGACTACGTCTCCTCGCCCAAACGAAGGCAGCCATTTTAGTTCAACAGCAAATAACCAAATAAGCAATACACCAATGAGAAATGTTGGAAGAGAAACACCAATTAAGGAAGTAGATAAAATTATGTTTGCTAAATAACCACCACGTCTAATTGCAGTGTATATTCCGGTAATAACACCAAAAAATATAGCAAAAATGGCAGATGTTAAAGCTAATTCAAGTGTTGCCGGAAGTCTGCTTGCTATTAAATCTGAAACTGGCAATGCACCTCTATAAGAATTGCCAAAATCAAAATTCAAAGCATTCCAGACAAAGCCAAAATATTGCTTATAAAATGGATCATTGAGACCCAAAGCTTCCTCTAGAGCAGCTCTTTGAGCTAATGTAGCTTCTTGCCCCATCAAATTATCAACAGGATTGCCAACGTATCTAAAAATTAAAAAAGAAATTAACGCGACTAGAAATAATACTAAAACTGATTGCCCTAAGCGTCTAAAAATAATTACTAGCATGATATTCTTTCAAAAGTTGTAAAATATGAAACAATCACAACAAAAGGATCTCCACTGAATGAAAGTAATTAAAAAAAAGTTAAAAGTATAATCAAAGTTGCACCAGCCATGTAATTATCTGGCTGGTGCAGAAATATTTTATTTAAATTTTAAGAATTGAAAATGAGGTGTGTCCTCAGGTTGGACATCAAAATCAATATTAGTCTTCATACCCCAGTTTAAAACTTGGTTATGAATTGGAAGATACATTTGAGCATCTTGTACCGCTGACCAGATTTTTGCAATTGTCGCATCACGCGCTGCTAAATCAGTTTCAGACTCTAAGCTAACAATCATAGCATCGACATCGGCATTAGAATATCCAGTTGGATTCCATGAACCACGCTTGTCTGTTTGAGTATGCACTAAATAGTTGAATATATAGTGAGAGTCGAAAGTTGGAACACCCCAGCCTAACATGTAGAAAGGAGCCTCGCCACCTTTAGCAATTGGGAAATGCTGTGCTTTTGGCTTTGCATCAAGTGTTACATTGATTCCAATTCTAGCCATCATTCCAACAGCTGCCTGGCAGATTGCTTCATCATTTATATAACGATCATTTGGACAATTTAAAGTAATATCAAAACCATTAGCAAATCCAGCGTCTGCCATCAGACCTTTAGCAGCATCAATGTCATAATCAGGATATTCGTTTAAAGCTTCTGTCCATCCATTAACAAATGGAGGCATGATAACTCCTGTTGGATCTGACTGCTCGCGCATTACAATCTTTTTAATCGCATCACGGTTTATTGCAATATTCATTGCCTGGCGTACTTTAAGATTACTTGTTGGACCTTCTGCTGTGTCTAATCCAAAGAAAATAACTCGGTTTTGAGCAGCCGTAGCAACATTTAGTCCATCAGTTCCTGAAACACGTCCTAAATCTTGAACTGGAACATCTTGAATGATATCAACTTCACCCGACAATAAAGCAGCAACACGCGTAGCTGCAGATTGAATTGGTGTGTAAATGATATCTGTTACTTGATTTGGATAAATATCCTTTCCCCAATAATTAGGGTTTGATTTAAGAACAGTTTTTTCGTCAACTGAACGACTAACAAGCATAAATGCGCCAGTTCCATTTGTATTCATCGTGGCGAAATTTGTTTCACCCTTGGCTACATCATGAGGTGTTAAAACATCATTAGCAGTTGACCAACCCTTATCCATCATGAACATATTGGTAAGATTATTTACCAATAATGGATTTGCACCATTTGTTTCAATATCAACAGTATGTGCGTCGACAGCTCTTATATCTTTAATTGATGACAATAATTCTTTCATTTCCGAACCATCTGCCATTGCACGATTTAAAGAGAAAACAACGTCTTCAGAGTCAAAAGCCGCGCCATCATGGTATGATACACCCTGACGTAGATTAAACCGCCACACATTTGGGTTATCTGCCAAAGCAGCCCAGCTAAGCGCTAATGAGGGTATAATATTTCCTGACATATCACGTTGTAATAATGAATCATAAATTTGATGATTCATACCGTGTGTCGGCCCTTCATTTTGAGCATGTGGATCCATTGTTATAGCATCGCCTGCTCTTGCCCATCGGATTGTTTCCGCAGAAACAGTCACAGTAGATGCTGCGATAGCTGCTGTAGTTAATAGTATTTTATGAAACATATATAACCTCCCAATTAAATATTTAATATCATAACGAAAGGCACATCCTTGCAAAGAGTTTAATAAAGATCAAGCAAGTAATTAAATTAATGGTATGGTTTGTTCATACAGAAAGATAACATCCCTTTTATCTTTTCATCATCATAAATTATTGAGATATTTTCTTAATTATAAAAAAATTACAAATCTCAATCACCATCAGCTATACCTCTTGCCTTGATTTTTGCCTGTTTAGCTCTGATACTTGGTAATAAAATTAATAAAACCGCAATGCATAGTAAAACCATTGTCATAGGCCTTTCTGTAATAAAGGCGACACCATCGTATAATTGCATTGACCTTGCAAAATTATCCTCAAGCATTGGCCCAAGAATGAAACCTATCAACAATGGAGCAAGTGGATAATCAGCAAATTTCAATGCAGTTGCACAAACACCAAACCCAATCAAAATTAATAATTCTGTCGCATTGTTTTGACCTATATATGCACCCATTAAGGTAAAAAATAGAATGTATGGAATAAGAAAATTTCGTGGGATAGTTAGTATTTTAGCAATGTATGGAATTAAGGGTAAGTTTAGAACCAATAACACGATATTACCAATGTACATTGAAATTATAACCGCCCAAAATATTTGAGGCTCATCTACCATCAACCTTGGCCCAGGAGTGACGTTTAACGCAATTAACGCGCCCAAAAGGATTGCCGTTGTCCCAGAACCTGGAATTCCAAGAGTCAAAAGCGGAACAAAGGATCCAGTACATGCTGCATTATTAGCTGTTTCGGGTGCTGCTAAACCTTTTATAGATCCTTTACCAAATTCTTTTTGTTCATCTTTTGAAGCAATGTTACGTTCTACCGCATATCCAAGAAAACTTGCAATCGTCGCACCTGCACCTGGCAAAACACCTATAAAAAATCCCTGAATAGATTGCCTCCCAATAACAGGCGCAATAGATTTAGCTTCTTGTCTTGTGATACGTAATTCTTTTATATCTTCACGTTTTCCTGCGCCTGGTTTTGGCGGGTTTAACACAAGAAATAAAGCCTCTGGTAAAGCAAACATAGCCATTGCCAATGTAACAAAGCTTAATCCTGACTGAAGATCCATAATTCCCATTGTAAAACGTGGCAGACTAAACATTGTTCCTTCACCAACAGTGGCAAGCATCAAGCCAACCACAGTCATGAGTAATGCTTTTGCAACTTGTCCAGTACCTGCAAAGGCAGCAATCGCGGATAGACCTACTACCATCAAGGCAAAATACTCAGCAGAATGAAATAATAATGCAACAGATGAAAGAGCTGGAGCGAATACCATAAGCAAAACAGCTCCTAATGTACCTCCACAAAAACTAGCTATTGCAGCAACTGTTAATGCTTTGCCCGCTTTACCTTTTTTTGCTAATGGATAACCATCAAAACTAGTCGCAACTGTCCCTGCAACTCCTGGGGCATTTAACAATATGGAAGAAGTGGAACCACCAAAAATTGCTCCATAATAAACTCCTGCCAAAAGAATTATAGCTGCAGCTGGATCACCCATCGAAATAGCGACTGGTATCATAATTGCTATTATAGACATTGGACCTAGACCAGGTAACATTCCTATAAAGGTTCCAATCAGGCATCCACCGATTACCATAATAAGCATTTGAACAGAAAAAGCCGTTTGAAGACCTAATAAAATACCTTCCAGCATATTAAATTCCAATCCAAGCAGGCAGTGGGCGCATATAGATGCCAAGAACCACTTGAACTAAATACCATACAAATAGAGTTGATATGATAGCAATTGGTAACATCAAAAACCATTTACGTTCGCCCAAAATGACACTGCCAAAAATTAGAAATAAACTAGTAGAAAATATAAATCCTACAGGGCGTAATAGTAATGCATATAAAACCATTAGTAATAGTAATAATACTGCTTGGCCTAACTTATATTCATGCAATCTACGATAATCTATACCAGTAGTATTCGATACATTTCTTTCAAACCCAAGAAGAATAATTGAAGAAAGAAGTATACCTAAAATAGATAAAATTTTTGGAAAAGTACTAGGCCATATTGGATTACGCTTCATAAAAGGCGCTAAAGTAGCATCCATCGTAAACCATGCAGTATATCCATAGACCACACAAAAACCTAATAAAATCAATGCAATCCAACGATCAAGAGACATAAATTACCTTATCAAAAAAGGTGGCAAAGCGCAAAACGCTTTGCCACATGTATATTATAAGAAACCAAGTTTTCTCATTAAGTCACCGATAACTTGCTCTTGTGCTTCCAAGAATACTTTGAAGTCATCTCCTGAATTATGGATGTTTACCCAACCATTTCGAGCTCTAACAGTTTCCCATTCTGGTGTAGCATACATTTTTGAAATCGCTTCTTGATATTGTGCAGTTTTATCAGCTGGCAATCCTGGGGCGCCAAAGAAGCCACGCCAGTTTACAAAAGAAGTATCAATTCCTTGCTCTTTCATTGTCATAGCATTTGGTGCCGCATCTACACGCGCGTCTGAAGTAACACCAATAATTTTCACTTCTCCCGCATTAGCTAAATCAACTGCCTCTGAGAAACCAGTTGAGAGAGCTGAAATTTCACCAGAAAGTAAAGCAGCCATAGCCTTACCACCTGCATCGTACGGTATGTATTTGACACCAAGAGCATCTTTTCCGGCTGCTTCCATTACCATTGCTGCAACTAAATGATCCATACCACCAGGAACAGAGCCACCACCGATTGCAGTTCCCGAAGCATCAGCTTCATATGCAGCAATTAGATCAGCCATTGAGTTGATTGGGCTATCTTTACCAACTACCATAGCCGCATAATCACCAATAGTTCCTGAAACTAATGTTAAGTCACGGAAGTTATGTGGAAAAACACCAGTTAGGGATCGGATGACGATAGGCGTTGAATTCACCATCAATGTACCGTGATTGCTATCTGCATTTTCTATTAAATATCCAATGGCTTTACCACCACCACCACCTGACATATTTTCAAATGAAGCTGATCCAACTAATCCAGCGTTTGTAAGTGCTTCTCCGGTACCACGTGCTGTACCGTCCCATCCACCACCTGCTCCACCAGGAATTAAGAAGTGAATACTGTCTAAAACTTTATGGCCATCTGCAAATGCAGGCGCACCAAAACTAAGTGCTGCAACAGCACCGGCCACAAGGGCTCTTCTACCAAATTTAAATGTCATCATGTTATCCTCCCATTTGACAAGCGGCCTAAAACTGGCCAACTTAGTGAGCTAAACATTTCAACCTGTCACTAACCTGTCATAAAAATAAATGTCTGTAAAAAAATGAAATATCTTTTAGTTGAAGACAATCACGAGCTTGCAAATGCTATCTGTTCACGCATTAAGTTAGACGGTCATGTAATTGATCATGCAGATAAATTAGCTGATGCAATTGCATATTCTGAGACAGGTGAATACGATTTAATATTATTAGATATAATGCTGCCGGATGGGGACGGTAGAAACTTTCTTAAACATCATAGAAATCTTAAAAAGGATACTCCTGTTATTGTATTAACGGCTCGATCACAAGTGTCTGATAGAATCAGTATTTTAGACTTGGGCGCAGATGATTATGTAACAAAGCCATTTGATCATGCAGAGTTAGATGCAAGGTGCCGAGCAGTATTAAGAAGAAAATCTGGTTCTTCACAACAAATACTTAAATTTGGGAACCTAACATTCAGCCCATTAGCTGGACAGCTTTCCATCAAAGGCAAAATAATTAATTTAAGAAATAGAGAATTAAGGCTTTTTGAATTATTACTTAACGCCCGTGGTCAAATATTTTCCAAACAAAAACTTGTAGATCGTCTTTTTACATATGACGAAGATGTTTCAGATAATGCAATCGAAGTGTATATAGGAAGACTTCGTAAGCATCTAGAAAATACTTCATTGAAAATAAGCACTCACAGAGGCCTAGGATATAGGCTAGACAATGACTAATAAATTACAAGTTTCTGGATCTCTTCGAAATAGACTCATGTTTACACTAATAAGTGGAGCAGCTGTGCTTGGCATAGTATTATTTTTCATTGTGAGAGGTTATGCAGCGCAAATAGCTCAAAATGGTCAAGATGACATCCTAGAGGCATCATTATCATCAATTCTTGATGCTGTTGTAATACAAGATGGGTTTGTTGAGGTTGATTTTCCATATGCATCATTATCAATGCTTGATACAGAACTTGATGACCGGGTTTTCTATTCAATATATAACGATGGCATTCTCATTTCTGGCTATGAAGATCTACCCCAAACTGAAAAAAACAATACAGACACCAATACATTCACTACTATAAAATACAAAAATACGAATGTAAGAATGGCAAGTGCAAAACGTACCCTAATTGGAGAAAAAGAACGTATAACAATATCAGTGTCTATTGCGCAGACACAAGATGCATTATCCAGGACCTTAAATAGAATTTCTAAAAATGTGGCATTGTTTGGCTCTGGTTTTTTTATTTTAGTAACACTTCTATCTTACTGGGCTACAGCATCAACCATCAGTCCTTTAATGCGGCTTGCTACATCAGTAACAAAACGTGGCCCCCAAGATTTAAGCCCATTTGAAAAAAAAGTACCTTCAGAAATGTATCCACTAGTTACTTCTTTGAATAAGCTTATGACAAGACTTGATTTATCATTAAAACAGTCAGAAGATTTTATTGCTGAAGCTGCACATAGAGTTAGAACGCCTCTTGCAACAGTACGCTCTTATGCTGATGCAACACTTCAGCGGGTTAGTAAGAGAGAAAATCGCGATGCGCTTAGATCAATGGTAAGAGCAATAGATGAGGCATCAAGAGCGGCAAGCCAACTTTTAGATCATGCAATGATAACATTTAGAACCGATAACTTGCAAAAAGAATTAATAAATTTGAATGCGTTAATCCAAAATTTAATTGATAATCTTGAACCAATTGCTGAAATGAAAGATATTAAATTAAAACTTATCCAAAAAGACAAAATTGAACTATCAGGTGATTTTATTTTAATTCAAAACGCAATACGAAACATAATTGATAATGCATTAAAATATTCACCAGATGATGGTGTAATTACTGTAACAATTGCTACAAATCCCAAACCCCATCTTAAAATACAAGACCAGGGGCCAGGATTTCCGCCCGAAGATTTAGACAACCTTAAATCACGCTTTAAAAGAGGTCAAAATTCAAATGGCATAGTAGGTTCAGGGCTAGGATTAACAATCGCCCAAGATGTAGCAAACGCACATGAAGCTAAATTAACACTATCTAATCATGAAAAAGGTGGCGCATGCGTAACTTTATTATTTTAATTTTTATATTGATTACATCATCCTTAAACGCAAACGAGTGGGAAGATAGGCAAGTATTCTCTAGTGGGGAAACCACCCAAAGTTTAAAAATTTTATCAAGCACCGATACGACGTTCTTTGCGCCAATTATCAAAAGTTTTTTAGAAAAAAATCCAAACATTAAGATTGAATATTTTGTTACTGGCACGGCTTCTTTAGATGAAATTTTTAGAAAATCTCCGGAACAGTATGACTTGATTATTTCGAGTGCGATGGACTTACAATTAAAACTAGTAAATGATGGTTATGCAAAAAAAATAAATGAAATAGAACATCCTAGCTGGGCTAAGTGGAGGCAAAGTTTATTCGCATTTACTATAGAACCTGCTGCTATTGTTCTAAACAAAAACGCTTTTAAAAATACAATAATACCAAAAACACGCCAAGATTTAATAAAAGAACTACGTTCTAGACCAACCTTTTTTAAAAATAAAATTGGAACATATGATGTCAGAAAATCTGGACTTGGGTACCTTTTTGCTACGCAGGATGCACGTACATCAGAAACTTTTTGGAGACTAATGGAAGTTATGGGTGGACTAGGGACAAAACTATATTGCTGCTCAGGCGATATGATAGATGATTTGGTAAGTGGGAAAATTGCAGTGGCATACAATGTTTTAGGTAGTTATGCAGAAGCTAGGCAGCAAAAATTAGATGAAATCGAAATAATATTGCCTGCAGATTTCCCTACTAATATGATGCGCACCGCTCTTGTATCAAATTTGACCTCACGCTTAAGATTATCTGAGAGATTTATGCAACATCTTTTGGAAAACCAAACTGAGAAAAAGGTAAATGGAACTCATTCACTTCCACCCCTTTTCTTAAAGCCAGGCCAACAAACCATAATACTTGAACCAGCCTTAATGACTTATTTAGATAAATTAAAACGTAAAACTTTTATTAAAGAGTGGGAAAGAGCAATAATCCAATAAGTCATTTGTTTATCTCTATACTCTTTATAAATTTTAAATTTTTGGAATTTCAGTTACGAATTTAGGGATTGAATAACCTTTTTGTACAGCTGGTCTATTAGAAATTCGAATGTACCAATCCTTAATATTTGGGTATGAATTAAGATCAATTTCTTGCCCCATTCAAATCTGGAAACCCAAGGCCAACATGACATATCTGCAATAGAATATGATCCCTTACCTTCACCAGCTATAAAGTCTCGGCCTTCTAACTGTTTTTCTAGTACATTATAAAGTCTCTTAGCTTCGTTATAATAACGCTTCTCGCTATATTCAGATTTACCTTTATTATATTTAACAAAATGATGAACTTGTCCCAACATCGGGCCAAAGCCTGCCATTTGCCACATAAGCCACTCTAACATTTGCCAATATTCGGCACCTTCACACTGAAATTTCCCATATTTATTTGACAGATACAGCATGATGGCACCTGTTTCCATCATTTCAACTCCAGTTTCCCTATCTACTATTGCAGGTATTTTATTGTTTGGTGAAATTTTAGAAAATTCTTTTGAAAACTGCTCATCTTTAGACAAATCAATTGAATGTGCCTCATATGGAACGCCAAGTTCTTCTAGTAAAATTGATACCTTGCGCCCATTTGGCGTAGTCCATGTATATAAATCAATCATCTAACTTCCGCTTTCTAAATTATCTTATATCTAAATCTGTATCAGATTTTTCTATTTCTTCAGTATTTTCAAAATCTGTATTTATAGATTTAGAGGTCTTTGCACCAAGTGTTTTTAAGTTTTCAACCTGTGAAAGTACATTTCCACGCCCTTTTGAAAATTGATTAAACGCTACTTCATAAGAATCCTGTGCTTGAGCTAATCTCTCTCCAACTTTTTCCATATTAAGAATAAATCCACTGACTTTATCATAAAGTTTACCAGCTCTATCGGCTATTAGTTCAGCATTTTTATTTCTACGTTCAACATCCCATACATTTGAAATCGTTTTTAATGCCATCATTAAAGTTGTGGGGGTTGCTATAGTTATATTTTTTTCCATAGCATATTCGGTTATTCTACCATCCATTCGTAAGGCTTCTGAAAGTGCACCCTCAATTGGGATAAAAAGAATTACGTAATCTACAGATGAATTTTCCGCAAATTGATAACCTTTAGCAGAAAGGCCGTTGATATGATTTCTGATTGAAACAATATGTCTTTTTTGGGCTTCAATGGTTTCAATTTCATTTTCAGAATTTACCGCATCAGTATATGCAACTAGTGAAACTTTGCTGTCGATTACTAAAGTCTTTCCGCCAGGTAAGTTAACCACAACATCTGGTCTCAATCGGTCTCCATCTTCATTTTTTCTATGCGCTTGAATCTCATATTCTTCCCCAACCCTTAATCCTGATTTTTCAAGAATACTTTCTAA
>Ga0209307_1002712_pt1 | contig 10397 bp, 7 predicted proteins | sample COGITO_mtgs_1105_FD_185519 | JGI IMG/M metagenome (GOLD analysis project Ga0209307, IMG submission 185519) | Pelagic marine microbial communities from North Sea - COGITO_mtgs_110530 (SPAdes) (version 2) | ecosystem: Environmental > Aquatic > Marine > Epipelagic ...
TTTGGCTGGAAAAAACCATTGGCGAAGCACGGTTGGAAGCCACTGCACACGTCCTATGTTAAGGAGTTTGAATAATGGGAAAAGGTGGATCAACCTCTTCAACGGTTGCAGTACCAGAGTACATTGAGAAAGCGGCGCGGCGCAATCTGACCGAAGCTGATAAAATTAGAAGGTTGGGATTTATCCCTGAGTATGGCCCAACCGTTGCTGCGTTTACTCCCACGCAAGAAGCTGCGTTCCAAGGCACGGCACAAGCAGCTGGCGCTTTTGGCCTGCCCGGTGGCGAAATGTCAATGCAAGATATTTCTGGTGGTATGCCTGAGCCTACGACTTACGCAGGCGGTGTGCGTGGTTATTCTGCTCTTCCAATATATGAGCAAGCCCTTGAGGCTTTTGGGCAGGCTCGCCCCGGTCAAAAGCAATATATAGATAGATTTTTTATCGACCCGTTCACAGGTCTTCCCGGATCAAACATGCAAGCGCCAGTTGATTACACCGTAGCGTCCACTCCCGGTGATCTGGGTGGGATTAGCGCTGGTGGTGGAGGTGGTGTTGGCGCTGGCGTAGGCGCTGGAGCTGGTGCTGGGCAGGTTCCAAGCTCCACAATAACGCAGGAAGAAACAATGCAGCTTGGTGACGTTGTAGCCCCGGGAAGCGGCTACAACCCAGTAACAGACATTTTGACAGATGAGCAGCGCGCTTATGTTAACGACCCAGCCAATGTGGACGCGCGCATTGCTCAAGAAGACTTGGCAATGAGCATCACTGGAGATGCTAACAGCAACATTATCGACGCTGGCAAAGGCTTGCTGAACATTGAGCCTTCTTTTGACAGCCCGTCTAGCGCAGGCTCATACGGTGGCTCGCTTGTCACTGGTGGATTAAGCGGCAATCTCACCGGAATTCCCGCAAGCATCGCTGATAACATATTAAGTAGCGCCGCGCCGGAATATGCAATAGGTCTGCAAGGCCAAAACTTTGCCGAGGCTGGTGGATCAACTTACGATCCAAACATGGCTATCAAAAACAAAATAACAGGCGGAACGACAACTGGCGGGTATGACTTTGATCCCAATGCGTTTAGTTCGGATTACGGGAGCGCAAACTTTGAGTTTTCTGACTTAACTCCCGTGCCAGAGCCTGCTCCTGTTGGATTTACATCGCTTCCAAACACAGGAATGACCGCTATACCGGGTTACACTACTCCCTTACCTACAACCTTCGTAAATGATTACTCAGACCCAGCTACGTTGGCGAAATTCGAAGCAGACAGAGCGCCGGGAGGAATCTTTTACGAAAGCTCAGGTCAGCAACGACGCGAAGCTGAAGAGAGAGCGGCTGTTAAAGCCAAGGATGACGCATTAGCTCAATCCGTTGACACTTCAGAGGTTTTAAATCTAGCAAAAAGCAAAAATTCGGCTCAGCAATGGCTCAAAGAAAACGGCTATGGAAATTATGATAAAGATGATGCAACAGACATTCTTCGGAGCAAAGTGGCTGACATTGAAAAGTCTCAATTACAGCAAGGCTTAAAAGACGGCGTTGTTATGGAAAATGACCGTTATAGCGTTTACGTTAATGGGCAACTAGTTTCCAGCGAAAAGAGATCAAGTGAGGCTAAGGCAAGACTCAAGGCGGCGACGAGTTAGCATAAACATGATGTATAAAACTTTAATATCTTCAGCAAAGAAAGGCGTGTAAAATGGCCGGACCAGCACCAGCACCAACAATGGCGGCGCAGCCTACTGCACAGCCCAACGCAACATACCAGCCAGCACCAATGGCTCCACAGCCGGGTTTCAACGTAAACCAAGCCGCTGCTGGAGCGTTGCAGGGGGCAATCGGCGGTACGCAGCGCGCAATGCAGGCTCCACTTCAAGTCGGAGCGTACGCAAACCCATACACAAGCGCAGTCATTGACCGCACACAACAAGACATTGAGCGTCAGCGTCAGATGGCAATGAACACGCTCGGCGCGCAGGCAACTGCGGCCAACGCATTTGGCGGGTCTCGCCAAGGTGTTGCTGAGGGTGTGATGGCTGGCGAGTATGGCCGCATGGCAGGCGACATGGCAGCGCAGCAGCGTCAGCAAAATTACAGCCAAGCGTTGCAGGCTGCGATGTCTGACCGTCAGGCTCGCCTTGGTGCCGCGTCTCAAATGGGTCAACTCGGCCAGCAGGCATTTGGCACAAGCCAAGCAATCCAGCAGCAGCAAGCCCAGCAGGGTCTGTTGCAGCAGGGCATCCAGCAAGCACTTATCGACGCGGCCAGACAGCAATACGCTGGCTACACTGGTGCGCCAGCGCAGTCGCTTCAGGCACCGCTAAGCGCGCTTGGCATTGCACAGCAGGGTGGGGCAAGCACCACAACGCAATCACAAAGCCCCGGCCTGCTTAATTACTTGCAGGTTATCGGCCAAATGTGCTGGGTGGCCCGTGAGGTTTACGGCGAGGATGATCCAAAATGGATGCAGTTCCGCGAGTGGGTTATCGGTTATTCGCCAAACTGGTTTTACAACGCTTACAGCAAATATGGCGAAAAAGTGGCAAAGGTTGTGGCAAAAATGCCAGCGCTTAAACTTGTCATTCGTCCGTTTATGGACGCTAAGCGCAAGGCAATGGGGTATAAGTAATGCCACAAGGTTTTATCCCACTATCAAAGCAAATGGACTTCCTCTGGAATGAAGTCCAAGGCAAAGAGAAATCTGGCTTCGGCAAGTTCCTTACAGCCGATGCGTCTTCTCCAGAAGACTACGCAACTTTGTGGGATAAATATTATGAGCGCTCTGGCGGCGCTGGCGACGAAAAGGCTCGCAACTACGCAAACAGCGTTTACGCAGCAATGGCCGATGGCACATCTAATCCCGGCGTGATCTCACCTAACGCCAAGTTCGCCTACGGATACTTGACGCAAAAGGGTCTCACCCCGCAGCAAGCCGCTGGCATCACTGGCCGCCTGATGGCTGAAAGCTATGAGGACATGAACCCAGACGCTCGCAACACTCTTGCCGGCGGCAAAGGTACATACGGCATTGCGCAGTGGCGTGGTTCTCGTTTGCAGGATTTGGCCGACTTCACTGGCGCTGACATTGGCGACATAACATCACTGCCCGCAACTAAGCCCGGCGGCGGTTTACTTACAAGCAATCAAGGGGGTCAAAACATGGCCATTTCTAACAAGGCTCCATATATGATGGGCGGCGAGCAAACTTACAACGCACCCAATATGCGGCAACCAGCGGCACAGCAAGCTCAGCAAGGCGGGATGCGTGGGCTTCTGTCAACGCTGAAAGACAAGGCGATGGCTGTTGACCCTAATACTGGGTTAACAGGCTTCCAGACCTTTGCGGCGGCGCTTGATCCTTTGATCCTGCCAGAGCTGCGCGGCGGTGGTGAGGCTATTCGGAAGTCTGGTGCGGCTAGGGTTGCGGCGGGCAACAAGAACAAAACCATTGAGATGTTGCGACTCAGAAAGCGTGGCGATCTCGCTGACATGGTTGAGCGCGGGATGATTTCCCCGACTGATGCGGCTAGTCAGCTGCTGGCTACGCCGAAGGATGACAGGACTACTGGGATTAAGGAATACCAGCAAGCCGTTAGCGATGGCTTCAAGGGGACATTCTTAGAATATAAGACTGCACTTCAGAAGGCTGGAGCTACTAGCGTGACTGTTGGCGGCGAAGGTGCAGAGGCATTTGACAAGGAATTTGGAAAACTTGACGCACAATCCTTGGCTGATGTCGCAAAGGTCGGCGCGACGGCTTCAAGGAGCCTTGCGCAAATTGGTCGCCTTGAGGCCTTACTAGGGAACATTGACAGCGGCATGGGCGCGAGTATTCAGCAATTCGCAGGTAATTTCGGCATTGAGACTGATGGTCTTGATGACATCCAAGCGGCGTCAGCGCTAATAAACGCTCTCGTGCCTGCGCAACGCCCACCGGGGTCTGGCCCAATGTCCGACGCAGACTTAGAACTGTTCAAGCAGTCTCTGCCTCGCATAATCAACTCGCCCGGCGGCAACCAAATTATTATCAACACTATGCGCGGGCTTGCCGAGTATGATGCAGAGGGTGCTAGAATTGTGCAGAGGTTGCGTAGAAAAGAAATAACGCAAGCGGACGCATTTGAGCTTCTAAACAGTCGCGCAGACCCGTTTGCGGCTTTCAAAGCCCCAACTGGCCCAGCACCCACTGGCGGCTTAACTCGCGAAGATGCTTTAGACATTCTGGGCGGATAAGGAGCCAATCATGGCAGAGACAATGACATCGGCGGAGTCTTCACAAATTCTTCAAGCCATCAAGGTTTTGGAGAAACTAGAGGCTGACGGTACAATCACAGCGAGTGAGCAGGCCGCCTTAGATCGCGCCCGAGAAAAGCGGAAGCCAGCCAAGCAAGCCGAGCTTGAAACTCGCGCCACATACGGCGGCTTTACAGCTGGCGCACTGATGAACCTAAACGACGAAGCTCGCGGCGCTTATAACTTTGCCAACGAGCTAGTAATGAAGCGCGATATGGAGGGCGCAAAGGCGGCTTACGCGAAGTATCGCGACCTTCAGCGCCAGATTGACGAAGCATTGCAGCTTCTCGCGCCGGAGCAATATGCCAGCGGGCAGACTGCTGGAGCGGTTACAGGCATGGTTGCGCCGGGCGGCGTAGCATTCAAAGCTGGATCAAAATTGCCAGTTTTGGGTCAGATAGCTACGTCTGGCGGCGTAGGCGCAACAGCCAGCGCTCTGCCCCAGTTTGGTCGCGGCGAAGGCGGCTTCACTGAAAGAGTTTCGGAAATTGACCCACTGACCACAGCGGTCGGCGGCACAATAGGCGCAGTTTCACCTGTAGCTGGTCGAGTGGCTGGCGCAGCTACACGCGGCGCGCAGAACTTAACCCGACGCGGTGTGGGCGGCTACAGCGGCGCTGCATCACGCAGGGTGGCTGGCCAGCTCTCTGGCCCACAAGCAACTGGTCAAGACATTCAGTCATACCTCAGCAGCCTTGGGCCGGAAGCTATGCTGGCCGACATACCGGGCCGCCCCCGTAGCTTGGCTCAAGGTTTGGCAACCATCCCCGGTCAGGGCCAAGAGGTTTTGACCCGTGAGATAGGCGCGCGCGGCGCGGGCGCAGGTCAGCGCGTTGAGGATGTGATGACGCAACGTATTGACCAACCCAATGTTGGCTTTCAGGAAACTCTGGCCCAGCAAGAGCGCAAGTCTGGCGTGCTTGGCCCAATGTATGAGGCTGCCACTCAAAGCGATAAGATGTTTGACGTAAACACACTGCGCAGCGCATTGGTCCTGTATGGCAAAGATGCTTCCCGCTCAGTTCGTTCTCAAATGAATGCTGTGCTAAAAGACTTAGGCACAAAAGGCGACGTTAGCGCTGAAAAGCTACACAACGTCCGGTCAGCTCTGAGCGACGTAATATTCAGAGAGGGTGGCAGCGTTGCTGTAAATCTCAAGCCATTCTTGCACAAAATTGACGACAAGCTGGACGAGCTACCAAGTTACGCAGCGGCTCGATCCGGCTACTCTGAGGCTTCCGCAATCCAGCGTGCCGTTGAGGACGGCGAAAAGGTGTTTACTGGCGGGAAGACCTCTGCACTCTCTCCCCGTGAACTTGAGGTGAAGCTCGCAGGCATGTCTGACATGGAGCGCGCAGCCTTCCAGAAGGGCGCACGGGATTACATTGGCTCACTTATGGGGACATCACGCAACGATGCCGCCGCCGCTTGGGGTGAGTTTGGCAAGAGCTGGAACGCTGAAAAACTGAGGATGCTTGTTGGCGACGAAAGCGCAGCGGCCATCACTCAGCGTTTGCTGGCTGAAAAAGAGTTTGCCAAGACATCATCTGATGTGCTGGCTGGTTCGCAAACTGGCTTCCGCACAGAGGCGCAGTCTGCATTGAGAGACCTTCGCGACCCTGAGAGCTTCAATGCACCGAGCGTTGGCCAGCGTGTTAAGGCTGCCATAGCTGCCCCGGTCAACAAGATCATGGATGAAATTATGTACGGCACTGGTGACATCCGGCGTGAAGTTGGCGAGATACTTACGTTGCAGGGCGCAGAACGCGATGCAGTGGTTCGCCAGCTGTTGGGTGAGGCTTCACGCCTGCAAGACAAAACAAAGCTGCAAAGGCTTACAGATATGTTGACACAGGTTGGCTTGATGGCATCCACGCCAGCAATCACAAACGAATAGAGGGCAGCGGCACATGGAACTTAAACCAAAATCACGCAGCGAAATCGAAGGCATTGTGCAGGGCGCAATCTCTGATGCGGTGGACTTTGTTGAGGGCGAAATTAGCCAAGATCGTATCAAGGCCCAACGCTACTACGATGGCGAGGTTGACCTTGGTTACGAGGATGGCCGCAGCAAGGTTGTAGCCACAAAGGTACGGGATACCGTACGTTCTGTGAAGCCAAGCCTAATGCGCATATTCCTCAGCACAGCCAAGCCCGTTGAGTTTGTTCCGCACGGCCCAGAGGACGTGGCAATGGCCGAGCAAGCCACTGAGTTTATGCACCACGAGTTTACTCGGCTCAACGGCTACCGCGTGATGAATGACGCATTCCAAGATGCGCTGGTCAAAAAACAGGGCATTGTGAAGGCATACTGGATGACGTATCCAGAGGCCGAGATTTACACATTCACAGACCTGTCTGACGATGAATATACTTATCTGCTGGATGACGACAGCGTGACTGTGCTTGAGCATACGGTTGAAATGACCATTGAGATTGATCCGATGGGCATGGAAATTCAGTTGCCGATCCACAGCGTAAAACTCAGCCGCCAGAAGGAAATGGGTGAGCTGTGCATTGAGAGCGTGCCACCCGAAGAGTTCTTCATTAACCGTGACGCTAGATCAATGGAAGACGCCTACGTTGTGGCTCACCGCACAGATATGCGCGCTGGCGATTTAATTGCGATGGGCTACGACCCAGACGTGGTGCTTAAACTGGACAGTTTTGAGAGCGGGTCAGACATAACCGAGGCCGAAGTTTTTGAGCGGCAGGGATACAGCTCAGATACATCTGACGAGGATCAGGAAGACCCATCTATGCGCAATGTTGCCGTGACGGAAGCATATATGCGCATTGACGTTGACGGCACTGGTGTGCCTGTTTTGCATAAAATCACATGCGGCGGCACGGCATACGAAATGCTTGACTTTGAGCCATGCGATGAGCTGCCGTTTGCCAAGTTTGAAATAGACCCAGAGCCACACACGTTCTATGGCCGCTCACTGGCCGAAATTGTTATGGATGACCAAGACGCAGCAACTTCGGTGCTGCGCTCAATCCTTGACAACGTAGCGATGACGAACAACCCACGACTCGGCATCGTTGAGGGTGCGGTCAACATTGATGACGTGCTTAACAACGAAATTGGCGCAATCGTGCGTATGCGCGCTCCGGGTTCAGTCCAAGAATTATCCGTTCCATTCACCGCAGGCCAGACGCTTGGCGCGCTGACATACCTAGATGGCCTCGTAGAGAGCAAGACAGGCGTTTCCAGAGCCTCAATGGGCCTTGACCCAGATGCAATGCAGTCAACCACAAAGGCCGCTGTGCAGGCCACTGTGCAGGCCGCAGCGGGTCAGGTTGAAGTTATGGTCCGCAACCTTGCCGACGGCATGCGTGACTTGTTTGGTATCATGCTCAGGCTTTCCAGCAAAAACGTAGACGAAGAGCAAATGATGCGGATGAATGGCATGTTTGTGCCGGTTGATCCGCGCGTCTGGGATCAGTCAATGGACGTTACCATAAACGTCGGGCTTGGCACTGGCCGCGAAGAAGAGAGGGCAATGGCCCTAAATCAAGCGCTGCAAATGCAGACTATGGTTTACCAGAACTACGGTCCGATGAACGGCTTGGTGAGCCTAACCAACATTCGCAACACGCTGGCCGACCAGCTGGCTGTTTCGGGCATTCGCAATGCTGACCGTTACTTTGCGCCAATCACGCCAGAGATCGAAATGCAGATGTTGCAGATGCAGCAGCAAGCTCAGGCGCAGCAAGGCCAAGCGGCTGATCCAAACGCTGCCTTCTTGCAGGCAGAGCAAATGAAAGCTCAAACCAAAATGCAGGCCGACATGGCTAAATTGCAGCTTGACGCTCAGAAGGCAGCCGCCAACGACGATCTCAAGCGGGATCAGATGGCGCAAGACTTGATGGTAGATGCGGCAAAGATTTATGGCGAATACGGTACAGCCGTTGACGTAGCCCGCGTGAAAGCCGAGCAGGATAAAATGCGCATGATAGGCGGAATGGCCCAAGGAATGCAGCAATGACAACAGAGATACGCATAGAGGCCGATGAGGCACGTCGTTTGAAAAACGATACTGCATTTAAGCAGTTTATGCAGGGTGTGCGCGAGAACCAAATGCAGGTTTTCGCGAGCAGTGGGGCGGCTGACGTAGCTGCCCGTGAAGAGGCGCATGCGATGATCCGTGCGCTTAACCAGATCGAAGTGACGCTTGACGCCGCACTTGCAGCAGAGACGCTTTTGGATCGCAAGCAAAGGAAGTAGTACCGATGGAATCGACTACCCTAGAACAAGCCGCAGAAAGCCTGCTGGCACCCTCAGAGGAAACTTCTGAGGACAATAATTTTGACGAAGCTGTGGGAGCAATGATTGAGCCTGATGACGATCAGACTGAAGAAGTTGAAGTCGCAGACGACGAGCAAAATGACGTTGAGGCATCCAGCGAAGATTACGATGATGTCGAGATTGACGACGAAGACCTAGTAGAAGCACCAGCTGAAGACACCAATGTTTTCTCCGTTAAAGTTGACGGCAAGGAAGAGCAATGGACACTGGATCAGTTAAAGCAATCTGCTGCGGGACAAGCGGCAATTAATAAGCGGTTTCAAGAAGCTGCTGAAGCGCGCAAGCAAATTCAGCAGCAAGCAACCGTATTGCAACAGCAGCAACAACAAGTCGCTGCTTTGTATCAGCAAGCACAAAACGGTGGACTGCAAGCTCCAACCCCGCCAACACGCGAGCTATTTGAAAGTGACCCAATTGGGTACATGGAAGAAAAGCTCAAGTATGACGAGAGTAAAGCACAGTTTGACCAAAATATGTTCCAGCTTCAGAATGTGCAAAAGCAGCGCATGCAGGCCCAGCAAGAGGCACATCAGTCCTACCTTGCAGAGCAAGCACAAGTGTTGACGCAACACATCCCTGAGATTGCTGACCCCAAGAGGGGAGAGGCAATTAAAAACGCATTGGTTGATACAGGCGTTTCCTACGGCTTTACGACTGAGGAAATGCAGGCAGTAACCGATGCTAGATATGTGCGGGCGTTAAATGATGCGCGCAAATATCGTGAGCTGGTGGCAAAGCGCAAATCAACGCAGTCCAAGGGTGAGAAAGCCCGGCCTGTGGTGAAAGCTGGTGCAAAGAAGCGTGTTGATAGCAACGCTGTAACTCGTAAAAAAGCGCAACAGCGCTTGCAGAAAACTGGCTCAATCGACGACGCATTGAGCTTGATCTTAAAGCAGTAAGTCTTTGAAAGGACACACTAATGACTCAGCCAACCAACACATTTGACACCTATGATGCCATTGGCATCAGGGAAGATTTGTCAGATATGATTTACAACGTAGATCCATCTGAAACACCGTTTTACTCCAAGTCGAGCAAAACCAAAGCAAAGAACACTCTGGTAGAGTGGCAAACACAAGCATTGCGCGCTTCCGCCGTAAATGCTCACATTGAAGGCGATGCAACATCCGCCGATGCAGTTACTCCAACTGTACGCCTCGGCGCACGCACACAGATTTTCAAAAATGCTGTTGTCGTGTCAGATACGGATGAAGCAGTCGATAATGCCGGGCGCGCTAAGGAGCTTGCATACCAAACTTTGCTCATCGCTAAAGAGCAAAAATTGGACATCGAAAAGGCTTTGTTTGCAAACCAAGGCAACGTAGTTGGTTCCTCAACTGCTGCTCGTAAAACTGGTGGCGTACCATCATGGTTGATTACTAACGTAAACTTCCAGTCTGGTAACTCTGGCGCAAACCCAACCGGCGACGGTACAGATGCGCGTACAGACGACGGCACACCAACCGCTTTTTCGCAGGCCAAGTTTGACGACGTTATGCAGTCCATCTGGGAAGAAGGCGGCAAGCCAGATACTTGCTATCTGTCAGCCTTCCAGATGAATGTAGCTCTCGGCTTCACTGGCAACAACAACCAGCGCTCATCCGTACAGGCTGGCGATGAAACTGTTGTGAAGTCTCTCGCAGTGTATATCACACCGTGGGGAACCATTGAGTTTATGCCATCACGCGAAAATCGCTCACGCGATGTGTTTATTTTGCAAGACAATATGTGGGAATGCGCAGTATTGCGTGGAACCAAGAATGTTGCACTTGCGAAAAATGGCGATAAC
>Ga0209307_1002727_pt1 | contig 10361 bp, 5 predicted proteins | sample COGITO_mtgs_1105_FD_185519 | JGI IMG/M metagenome (GOLD analysis project Ga0209307, IMG submission 185519) | Pelagic marine microbial communities from North Sea - COGITO_mtgs_110530 (SPAdes) (version 2) | ecosystem: Environmental > Aquatic > Marine > Epipelagic ...
CTCGGGTTCTGGCTCAGGCTCAGGCTCAGGCTTTAACACAATCTCGCCCGAATCTATCTTTTCTTTAATTTCAGCAGATTTGATGTCCTTCGCCTTGGAAACTTCTTCGGCGTCCGTCATTGTAATCTGCACGGCAGGGTCACCCTTGGCTTCCGTCGCCGCTTTAACTTGTTCATTCAGCTCCGTCACAACAGCAAAGGCAGCCATCGAAGCTTCAGATGTGAGGTCTGTAACTTCTTCAATTACCGCATTCACATTCTTGACCGCAGCACTTAAATCAGCTTTCACAGCGTCGAAATCTTCGCGGGATGCTATACCTGTCTCAGCTATCTTTGCGGAAAGCTTCTCTGTAACAGCCTCGATCTCAGCTGCATCCGAGAAATCAACCGTAGCTTTCGAGATGGTAGGGTCCTCGTTGACCGCTTCGGCGCGCTCCTTCACGACCTCAACAACGGTTTCAAGAGCCGCAGAGAACGCGTCCGCTTTACTACCACCTGCCCCTTCAACGGCAGAAGCGATGGCATTTACGGTCGTCATTACCTGCTGAGATACCTTTTCAACAGCTAAGGCTACAACAGGATCCACGTCAGGCGAGTAGGGATTAAATGTAGTGGCGTCGACGCCGTCTGGGAGACCTAAAACGGCAGCCACCTCCTCCTTCGTAATGCCCGCCTCCTTCATAATTGTCGTCGCAGGTGTCACAACGGATGAACCGGCGGGCGCCTTGAGCGTCACGTTATCAAGAATTTCGCCAGACGAAGTGTCTACTGTGGTTTCGTCAGTCTGCGCAACAAAACTTGCACCTTCTACGTTGCCATTCAGGGAAAATGAACCATCTGAGGCAGTCCTGATTGAAGGCTCATCGAGCCCTAACACGCCATCGCCGTTATAATCTAGGAATACAGTAGCATTTTCCAGCGGTCCCTTGACAACCGCACCAGTGTAGATGACTGGCTCCGGTGTTTCCACTTCACCAGGCGGTCCGTCCCCTTCGGAGCCAACACCGGACCCCACATCACCACCCGGGCCTACATCCCCAGAATCACCACCACAGGCCGAAAGGGTCAGTAAAGCCAGAATTGAGGAAGACAGTGGAAGCCCTTTACCGGTGCGGAGGATATTTAACTTTTCTACAGTTTTGGGCAAATTAGGAATCTCCAGCAAAGACGACGCCTCATGATGATAGTTGTTCTTTTTATTTGTTCAATGATTTTTTATTTGTTCAATGATCAAGTTTAGTAACATTAACGTTTATGGATTTGAATTTTCTATATTGGAACATAATTTTCATTGTATTATGTTGATTAATATTTTTTTTGATGGTTGCAATATGAGACTTCTGTCATCTGATTTTACCCAACCCCAATTCATGTATGGTTTTGTCTCCAGGCTCTAATTCCCCCGCTGGGGTAGCTGGTTTCATCCGCTGTATATCCGCAAGTCGTGAACGTGAAACTGGCGCTCGAGCTCAGTATTTCCACTGGGGGAGCTAGGGTTCCCTACCCTTCGTCAATCCTCCGTCCACTTAGAACAACGTGGGGCTGCACGTTCGCCCACTACACTCGCCTTGTCCATGTTACACGCACGTACACGTCCGTTACTTGCATGTAGGAACCATCCCTTGTCACCGAACTGGGGTAAATGCCAAAGAGCATCGCCAGATTGCATAGGAGGAGCGAACTGAGCGTTGGCTGTCCCGTTGGTATTATCTGAGGATATAGCGCCAATGACTGTGCCTATGCCAACGAGGGCTGCACCGAGTAACAACTGTTTCATTGGGGGTTCTCCTTTGAGTGTGGGTGTGTTTCCCGGGTTGTACCACGGAAAAAGCCTTCCAACTATCTCTAGTTAGAAGGCCTTCCGTTGCCGTGAGCAAGTGTACGACTGGAGATCTTAAGTTAAACCCACAGCGTGTTCCTTAGGAGAGCACCCCAAGTCTCCAAGGGGGGCTCTATAGATCGCAAGATCAGCTTAGGTGATGAAAGAGAAGTTGCCTTCAACGAAGTCTGTCGCATCAGAAACTCCGAGGAATACAAGCTCGTTAGCAGCTGTAAACTCAGCCGCTGCCGCAGTTTCATTATCAAGGACAGCTCCGGCCCCAGTGATAGACGCCAAGTAAGAGTTTACGCCATCATCGTAAAGAACCATGAAAGAGTCTCCGATTGCAAAAGTTGATGCAAATGTCATCTCAAAGTCACCACCGTCTTCCAAGGCGGTTTCCAAGGCGGTCGCGGAACCAATGTTGCCATCGATAACCAAGACGTTCGCAGTAGCCGCGGTGATGTTGTCCGCGTCGAACGCTGTAGACACCGTATGGAATATGGAAGCATTGCCATTTGCGGCGTCGTTGGTTGTATCGTCGAGTTCGTTGATAGCTCCCGCCGTAATACCAACTATAGAAATCTCAACGGTATCACCGTTGGTTGCCCCGACTGCGAACCCAGTAATGGTGTCTACCGTGTCATGACCCGTCATATCGATCGTGTCTATCGCTGCTGTAACTTCAGTCAAGTCGATATTGTCAGATCCGGCTCCACCGATAATGGTGTCTGCACCCTCACCACCGACGATTGTGTCGGCACCGCCAGCACCGTCAAGGTTTGTATCACCACCGTCATCACCACGGATAGTGTCGTTACCAGCACCGCCCGTAATATCGTCTGCACCGCCGCCACCGTTAGCTTCTGAAGCCGTGCCACCGTCAATTGTGATGGTGTCAACGTCGTTCGTGCCTGTGATCGTAGTAGAGTTAGCAACTGTAAAAGCGTTTGCGTCGATAACAGTATTGATAGCAGCTGCTTCCATGGTCAATCCAGACAGATTCACAACACTGCCGTTTACCGTGACGCTGAAGTTGTCAACGGTGCCGTCTTCTGTAGAAACCACGCGATAAGTATCGCCAGTTACGTCAGATGAATTCACAGCAAAGGTTGTTGCTGCGTTGACAGCTACGCCGCTGAGTTGCACAGCATCGATATCGAGAACTTCTACATTCGTTAGATCAAATGTATCAGCAGTCAGAGTAGCAGATGCCGCAAATGATACGGTGTCGTCACCTTCACCACCATCAATTGTGTACGTTTCAGCAGTTATTGCGTTGATACTATCGTCACCACCATTTGTGTGGATTGTAACACCAGCAGTTGATGCAGTTTGCACCCAGACAGTATCACCAGCATCGCCAGTTTTGATAGTCGCAACACCACCGTTAGTGAAGTATGTGACAGCGCCAACGTTCGCAGATGCATCGATGCTGTTAGCCACGGTAGTATTAGTGGTGGCGTTTGCAAATGTACCCGCTCCACTAACAACAAGATCACCGGTGCCTACATCAACTGATGTTGCCAAAGCGATATTATCCAAAGAAGAGGACAAGTTCACAGTCTTGGTATTTGTAGCAGCCAAAGCTGTTACTGTAATATCCTGCGCTGTAGTAGTTGCAGCGCTGTCGTCGTCGATTACGATGTTCAACTCATTCGTGGAAGCAGAAGAAAGAACGCCTGCCATATTTAGTGTCGTCTGATCTACACTTACCAAGAATGTTTGACCTGTGCCATATGAGATCGTCTGGGCGTTAGTGTCAGCAGACAATTGAATCTGATCAACGTCAATTGAACGCGTGTTTAAGTTGGTGGCTGATATTACGTCAAAATTCAACGTCGTGGTACCAGCGGTAGTAGTGTCTGTTACTGTCAGAGCTGAGGCAAGAGTGTCATGATCTGCACCGGACACAGTTACTTCAACGTCTTGATCACCCGACATGTTGATAGTGGTCAGAACCGTACCAGCAGCAGTTACGTCAACGTAGTTCGCGGCGCCATTACCGGAAACATTCAGCGTTGCAAGCGCGCCAGCGGCTACAATCGAGCTACTAGCTGCAGCTGTCCCTGTGGACGACAGCGTCAGTTCAGTCGCTGCACCGATCGCTGCGATGAGAGATTCATCCTCAGATGTAACGTTAACTGTTGTTGCAGCAGCTGCAGTAATATCAGTGTTACCACCAGAAACTACGGTGAGCAGGCCGTCATTAGTCGAACCGTCAAGATCGAGATCGCCACCACTTGTTACTGTCAAAGCATCTACAGTCGCACCTGTAACTGTCAGAAGATTGTCAGCTGTTTCACTGGTCGACGCCAAGTCAATCACCAGATCGCTGTTATTGATACCAGCAACATCAACATCCTTGTGGAGCGTAGAGAAGTTCAGCGATGAGGACGGAGCAGCGGTTACCGCTACTGCCGAAACACCTGAGCCAGCTACATGATTGAAATTTACTGTTGTACCAGCTGCAACGCCACCAAGTGCTGTTGTAAAAATGTTGTCTGCGTCTGAATTATAGTCAATCGTTACATTGACTGTTTCAATCCCAGCTATTGTGCCGTCGAGGTCGTCATCTGCTGTCGCAGTGAAATTGAACACGTCTGCATCACCAGTGTTGGCATCTACCATCACGATCGCATTGCTGTAAGTGGCCGATGAAGCTGAAACCGTGTCAGCCGTGCTTGTGAAGCCTGTAATTACTCCGTCCGTGGCCAACACCGTATGATCGAGAGCAGTCGGCGTACCAGTTGCATCATCAAGGGCAGCTTTCAGCGCAGCTACTGAGGCGTAACCTGTGCCCGCAACCAGAGTTGCCTCAGCTGCATTAGTAGCAGCTGTCGTTACTGCCGCGTCGTTTGATTCGATCAGCTCTTGTGCTGTGGCGTAGTCGCCAAGGATAGCTGCTTCAGCAGCTGCAACTGCTGCAGACACGTCTTGGGATTGAGCCGCAGTAATCGCTGCGTCGACTGTTGGGTACTTAATACCGTCTGCATCCGTCAGGGCAGCGTCAACGGCCACCTCGATTACGGCAGCGTCGTTGGATGTAATGTCAATCGCTGCTTCTGCCGCTGCTACTGCTTCCGCTTGAGCTGTTGCTGCTGCTTCTGCAACCGTTACGGCCGTCGCTGCTGCTGCTGTATTTGCTGCGGCTACTGCTGTGTCGATGTCAGACTGAGCGAACGGTGTAAGATCTACCGCTACATCATCAGAGCCGCCACATGCTGCGAGCGACAGTGCCATGAGCGATACGCCACCGGCGCGCGCCGCATTCTTGGCATTCTTGGATTCCCAGGCTTTCACAAGCTTGCTGGTTGCGTTCAACTCAGCAGCGCTTGAATCGAAAGACGCGTGTTGTTGGATGGTCATAGTTTCTTTCTCCAGACATAAATGTTCACTGATCTTTTTAAACACGCGCCATGAATCTATTCAATATATTAAATTATGTTTAAAAAATACTAAACAATCCGTCAATAATTCACAGTATAATTTAATAAAATGTATAACAATATGAATAACTAACGCATATTTCATACAGCTTAAAACTCATTGAAGCCTCGGTTTTAATGGCATTATTGTTAAAATTTAATCTTTCATTAACGATATAGCTACTGTACCCGTAGTTAAGCGTTACGATTCGAACTGCAGATCAATGGGAAAAGGAAATTAGGCATGAAGCATCAAAACTTAGCCTTAGTTACAGCGATGTTTGCGCTATCAGCGTGTGGCGCTCCGCAATATTCGACGGCAAAGCTTAACTCTGAAGTAAATGCTTTATCAAATGTATCATCTGATATTTTATCACAACCAAAACTTGCAAAAGCTCTTTCAGGCGATTTCAAAAATGATCTCTCCAAAATCGTGATTAATTCACCTGAGTATATCGTATCTATGAGTAATTATAATAGATCCTTAAGTGAAATTTTAGTTGCAGATGCAGATAGAGAATTCCAAATTTCTGCGAGCGCTAATGCCGGTCAAACTGTTAAGGATGGCGCTGGTTTGGCCTCCACTACGGAACGTGGCGCCAGTGCAAACCTCTCGGTCAGTCAGCTCATCTTCGATGGCGGCTCCAGCGTTGCCAGAATAGACCAGGCACGGGCCAATGCCTTCATCGCAGAAATGGATGTGGCGCTCGCAGCCAATACCACCGCAAAAGATGCCGCGGTCTCATGGATTAACCTCGACACACTGAACATGCGCGACACACGATTTAAGGCGCTCATGACCAAAACCGAGAAAATGCTGACGCAGATGGAAACGCTTGTTGCGAGTGGTATGGTCGACAAGAGCGCCAGCGCCTCCGCAGAAATTGCCGCTCGAGCACTCTCTTTGGAAAAAGCAAATCTTGATGCTCAAATTGCAGCGGCGGAAGCCAGCTACATGAAATTCTTTGGAGCTGTCCCGAAAAATCTAACCACGCCGCCATCGCTTCTCACAGCCGCAGATCTGACCCATATCCAACGCAACTGGAACCGTGCACCAATAATGGCGCAGACAGCCGCTCAAGTTTTATCCGCCAAACAGAGTTTACTTGTGGCACAAGGTCGTGAAAAACCAACCGTCGGGTTCAAGGCCGGTATGGCATCGCCAATGGAAAAGGACGAGCGCACAACCTATGCAATCGGTTTAGAAGTGTCGTGGATCATTGGGGACGGTGGACGACGCGAAGCCAATACCGCCGCACAGGCTGCCAATTTGAAGGCGGCGGAGCAAAGGCTCAAAGGAGCAAAGCTGGCCGGAAAAAGAGAATTGGATACGGCGTTGAGCAGACGTACCGCGCTCACCGCCTCGCTTGACACACTCGTTGCGCAAGAAGCTGCGTCTCAAAATGAGCTTGAAATCATGTGGTCGCAACTTGCGACGGGCCAAACGACAGTTCGCCAATTGATTCAGGCCGAAGAGAAAGCCTACCGCACCTCTGATCAAAGAATATCGGTCGCCTCAGAGCTCCTAAAAATTGACTACGAAATGCTCGCCAGCTCGGGCCTTTTGTCAAAGCGACTGGGAATTAACACCAATAAGACCATAATTAAGGCAGCAAAATGACGGATTTGACCGCATCAAAACCTCTGGACCATAGCGCTGATGAAGCGGATGTGGACCCGCAAGGCGTAACAGACGGTGAGCGCGCCGTAGAGGACACGTCAAACTCGACCGAAAGCGAGCTGGTGCTCACTCTCCAGAGGTTCCTTCGCGATCAAGGCGAAGCCTACAGCGAAGCGGCGATACGCGACCTGCCGGCCACGTCAAGCAATACGTTTTCACCGGCCGAAATGGTGAGCGTTTTACGCGAGATCGGCTATGTCGCCAGCTTTGGTCGTATCTCAGCCAACAACCTGGCACAGAGCCATTGCCCAATGATTGGGTTCTGGGAGGATGGTGGCGCGTTCATTTTGACCGAGATCAAATCGGACGGCACCGTCAAATACGCAAGTATCGAAAATAAACTTAAAATCAGAAAAATGTCGAAAGACCAGTTTTCGGCCAAGTTTTCCGGTCACCTTATTTTAGCGCGTCGTGACAGCAATGCCGAAGCCAAATCGAGTAAGCGCTGGTTCTATTCGGCCTTCGCACAGGGCAAATGGCTCTACATACAAGTGATCTTAGCGGCCACAATGTCCAATTTCTTGGGCGTTTCGACATCAATATTCGTCATGGTGGTCTATGACCGCGTTGTGCCCAATGAGGCTATTGAATCGCTAATTGCCCTATCCATCGGCGTGATGATCGCACTTGGGTTTGACTTCTTAACCAAGTCGCTCCGCGCCAACTTTATCGACCGGGCCAGCAAGCGGGCAGACGCGCGCATGTCGCGCATGGTGTTCGACAAAATTCTCACGCTGCGATTGGACGCTGGCAATCAAAGCTCGGGAGCGGTGGCAAGTGTCGTTCGAGAATTTGACACGCTGCGAGAGTTCTTTACCTCTGCAACGCTCGTGGCGATTGTGGATTTGCCCTTTATCTTCTTCTTTATCTATGTGGTCTACTTGATCGGTGGAAATATCGCGATTGTGCCTTTGCTTGCAGTCCCTTGCGTGTTGATCATTGGCGTCGCTATTCAACCAATCTTAGCCCACCTCGCCTCAGGTGCCATGCAAACGGGCATGTCGAAACAAGCCGTGCTGGTCGAAACTTTGAATGGTCTCGACACGATCCAGGCCACCGGCTCCGGACGCCTAATGAAAAACCGTTTTGAAACCGCGACAACGGATCAATCTGAACTTGGCCTAAAAGCCCGAATTTTTTCACAATTCGCGATCAATTCGGCAGCTTCAATTCAACAAATCGCTCAGGTGGCAACAATCTTTTACGGGGTGTTTCTGATCCAAGCCCAAGAACTTACGATGGGCGGACTTATCGCCGCGGTCATTCTGGGGGGACGGGCCCTTGCGCCCCTTGGTCAGGTCGCATCGGCATTGTCGCGGGCCAACTCCGCACGCCAAGCTTTCCGCTCAATTGATAAGTTGATGAATCGGACAGATGGCGTTGCAGACTCCGATCAAAGATTGAGCCGCCCAGTCCTCAAAGGTGATATCGAGTTTGTAAACGTTTCCTACACCTTTCCTGGTGCGAAGAATGCGCTAATCAAGGATCTTTCCATTAAAATCCCAGCAGGCCAAAAAGTGGCAGTTCTAGGCCGGATGGGGTCGGGGAAATCCACCTTTGCGAAACTCTGCGCCGGCTTGATCCAACCCACAACCGGATCTATTCTTTTAGACGGTATAGACCTGCGTCAAATTGATAAATCCGACCTGCAACGTAATTTAGGCGTGATGCTACAGGAAACCTGGCTATTCTCTGGCACAGTTCGCGAGAATATCCAACTGGGCTACTATGAGTATGACGATGAGCATCTGCTGAAAATCTGCCAGCTCTCTGGAACGGACGATTTCATAAAAGGCAATCCAGCAGGCTATGACCTGAAGATCAAAGAACGCGGTGTTGGGTTGTCTGGTGGGCAACGCCAGTCAATCAACCTCAGCCGCGCGCTCCTCCATGAGCCGAATATCTTGGTTCTTGACGAACCAACAAGCTCCATGGACTCCTCAACGGAGGCCGCAATCCTACAGCGCCTTGGCGACTACCTGACAGATCGGACCATGGTTGCGGTGACGCATAGAAACACATTGCTCAATCTCGTGACCCGCGTCCTCGTCATGGACCAAGGGAATATCATCCTCGATTCCCCACCCAGTGAGCTGAAAAAATAAGAATAAGAGAGCGTTATGGCCAAATCAAGATTCGAAAAACTATCCCGAGAAATGGAAGAGCGTGAGGGCTTCGGCAACTCTCTCATCATCTTTGTCATTGCAGCCTTGATCGTCTCGGTATTGGGCTGGGCGTCCATCGCCGAACTCGATAATGTCACGCGGGGCGATGGGAAAATTGTATCCACCACCCAGAACCAATTGGTCCAGTCATCCGAGTCTGGCGTGATCTTATCGCGCTCTGTTGATGAAAACGCCCTCGTGCAAACGGATGATGTGCTCTACGAAATCAATCCGATCGAATTGCAGTCAGAATTGGATAAGCTTCAGCAACGGGCTGCAACACTCTTTGTCAGGGAGCTTCGCCTACAGGCAGAAAGCCGAGGATTAGAATTTGCGCCTGACGCATCTATGATGGCGCAGTCCAAGGATACGGCCGCAACTGAAGAGGCCCTACACCTTGCCAAGCGCAAAGAGCTCTCTGGGCTGATGTCTATCCTGAAGCTGCAAAAAATCCAACGGGAGCAAGATCTAACAGCATCCCAACAGGCCCTTGAGACGTCACGCAATATGCTGGGCCTGATCAAGGATGAAATCACCATCATTGATCCGCTGGTGCGCCAAAATATCATGCCCGAAACGCGGCTTTTAGAGCTGCGCCGTGATGAACAGCGCATGTCTGGCGAAATTCAGGCTGGCGTAGCCCGGGTCGCGATCGCACAGTCTGCCATCTTGGAAGTTGAAAACGAGATATCAAATGGCCTCGACAGCTATAAGCGCCGTGCGCTTGAAGAGCTTAATACCGTTGTTGCCGAATTAAGTGAGGTCAATACACTTGTTCCCGCGCTACAAGAGCGGGTTAAACGCACAGTAATACGCGCGCCGGTCGACGGTATTGTTAATCGGATCAACTTTCAAACTGTTGGTGCATATGTCCGAGCGGGGGATGTGATACTGGAAATTGTGCCGACGGGAGAGGCGCTTAAACTCGAAGCTAAAATAGATCCAAAAGACATTTCGAGCATCCGTATGAACGATTTTGTACGCATCCGTTTGAGTGCCTATGACTCCTCTAAGTATGGCGCTATTGACGGATATGTAACAAGCATAAGCCCCGATGCCATCACTGATACATCCGGAGGTGCCAGTCGTTCATACTACCTACTCGATATATCTATCGACAGCGGTATTACCTTGGAAACGGGCGAAGAAGTGGTCTTGCTTCCCGGCATGACAGCAACCGTGGATGTGGTTTCCGGAAAGCGGACCGTTCTCGACTATATCTGGCAACCCGTTTCAAAAGTTAAAGAGTTGGCTCTACGTGATTAATTC
>Ga0209307_1002730_pt1 | contig 10358 bp, 9 predicted proteins | sample COGITO_mtgs_1105_FD_185519 | JGI IMG/M metagenome (GOLD analysis project Ga0209307, IMG submission 185519) | Pelagic marine microbial communities from North Sea - COGITO_mtgs_110530 (SPAdes) (version 2) | ecosystem: Environmental > Aquatic > Marine > Epipelagic ...
AAAGAACTGGCAAACATACAACGAGCGATTTAACTACCATTCAAACAAATTAGAGTTATATACTGATTATGAGGCAATGGATAAAGATTCCATTATTTCATCTATATTGGATATATACTCAGATGAGACTACCCTAAAAAATGATATGGGTGATGTACTTCGTATCAAATCATCTGATGAGAAATTAAAGAAAACACTACACAACCTATTTTACGATGTATTGAATATTGAGTTCAATTTATGGTCATGGGTAAGGGGTATGAACAAATATGGTGATTACTATCTTTACTTAGATATTGATGATGAGTTAGGTGTTGTAAATGCACAACCATTATCTGCATATGAAACTCGTAGAGAAGAAGGTTACGATTTAGACAACCCATACTCAGTCCGTTTTGAAGTTGAAGAACAAAATACAAACGCTATATCACAAAGAAACAATACTAAGTTTTTAGAATCATTTCAAGTAGCACATTTCAGATTATTAACTGATACAAACTTTTTACCATATGGTCGGTCACTATTAGAAGGTGCACGTAAGGTTTGGAAACAGTTAACACTTATGGAAGACGCAATGCTTATTCATAGAATTATGAGAGCACCTGAAAAAAGAGTTTTTAAAATTGATATTGGAAACATTCCACCAGCAGAAGTTGATTCGTATATGGCAAATATCATTGACCAAATGAAGAAAGTTCCTTATGTAGATGAAACGACTGGTGAGTACAACTTAAAATTCAATATGCAGAATATGCTAGAGGATTATTATCTACCTGTAAGAGGTGGGCAAAGTGGTACTGAGATAGACACATTAAGTGGTATGGAGTTTACCGGTATTGATGATATTGAATATCTAAAGAATAAAATGTTGGCTGCATTTAAAGTTCCAAAAGCATTTATTGGATTTGAAGATGGTGTTGAGGGTAAGTCTACATTGGCACAAGAAGATATTAGATTTGCAAGGTCGGTAGAGAGAATCCAAAAGATTGTTCTTTCAGAACTAACTAAAATTGCAGTAGTACATTTATATTCACAAGGATATACAGATGAGGAATTAGTAAACTTTGAATTAGAGTTAACAACACCATCTATTATATATGAGCAAGAGAAGGCGAACCTTTGGTCTGAAAAAGTATCTTTAGTTTCTGATATGAAAGACCTTAAAATGATATCACAAGAATGGATGTATAAAAACATTTTCAATATGTCAGATGATGAGTGGAAAGAAGAGCAGTTTAAAGTTATTAATGACCTCAAACTAGCATTCAGACAAGAACAGATTGAATCAGAAGGTAATGACCCGGTTAAGACTGGTGAATCATTCGGAACTCCACATGATATGGCAACACTACAACAAAGTGGTGGTGAGCAAGGTGATGAAAGTGGAGCAAATGCTGGATTTCCAACTGTTGAAGACAAAGGTGGAGCTCCAGAAGGTGGTTTTGAAGGAGCAGGTAGACCTAAAGAAAGTGGTAACTATGGAACGGACGAAAACCCATTTGGTAGAGACCCATTAGGAAATAAATCTATTTCAGTAAAAGCAGATAGACCTGGTCATTCGTATAATGCGAACGAAGTTTTAAATAAAGAAGTCACCAATTCAATGTTATCTAAAATGAAATATAAGACAAAAACTAAGAAGATAATTACTGAATCACTCAAATCTGATGATAATAATAAAGAATCAGGACTATTAGATGAGAAAAACATATTGAATTTTGATAAATAGGATATTTATAACCAAATATATAGGTTACTTTGTCAAAAATAGAAGGAACTAATGAAGAATATTAAACATAGTAAGTACAAAAATACAGGCATTCTATTTGAATTGTTAGTACGCCAAATTGCGACAGATACTTTGAACAACAAAGATTCAAAAGCAACTGCTATTATCAAAGAACATTTTGGAAAACAAACTGATTTGGCAAAGGAATTAAAGTTATACCAATCTGCTATCAAAGAATCTTTCAATTCTGATTATAAAGCAGGTGAGTTCCTTAACATTATACTTAATGAAAGACGTAAACTTACAGAGTCTACACTAAATAAACAAAAGTATAACTTAATAAAAGATATTAAGGGTAATTTTGTATTAGAGGATTTCTTTAAGTATAGAATTTCAAACTACAAAGAGACAGCATCGGTGTATAAGTTATTTGAATACAAAAACTCAGATAACCCAAAACAATATGTAGAATGTAAATCAACATTGTTGGAACATTTAACTGGAAAATCACAAAATTCGGATAAAGTTGTAACTGCAATCAATGAAGATTACGCCAAACAACCAAAAGAAGTTAGATTGTTGGCGTGGAAGATGTTAGTTGAGAATTTTAACAACAAATATACAAATTTATCAGACAAACAACGTAGTATTCTTAAAGAATACATAAATTCAGTTGACAACTCTGAAAAATTAAAGAAGTTTGTTATAAGAGAGACAACAGAATTACAAAAATCACTAAAATTAGTAAATATTACCGACAAGGTGACTAAAATAAAAATTAATGAAGTGATTTCATTGGCGTCTAAACTTAAATCATCAAAAGTAATAACTGAATCACAAGTTTTATCACTACTCAGATACTATGAATTATACGATGAGTTAAATAAGGCATTTAAATGAAAAGTTTCATAAAAGAAATCGAAGATAAGTTTGATGAGATTGAAGAAGCCAATGTAACTGGTAACTTAGATGGTGGTGAAGGGCCTGTTAAGACCCCATATGCTTTTTCAAAGAGTAAAGATGAAGAAGATTTAGATGATGACCACATTGAGGTGTTAGGTATGAAGAAATCAAAGGAAACTAAAATGAATACAAAAAAATTAGAATCTTTAGAACGTAAGTTAGAAAATAAAATTAACGAAATTTCTTATAAGGAATATAAGAAAGATGAAAACCTAAAACAACATCAGAAAATTAATCATTCTATCAAAGAAATTAATAGTATGATGTTTAAATTAGAAAGAATTGTTAATCAAAATACTAAATTAAAGACAGAAGCAGGAGTTCACAATGGTCAGTATTGGGAATCAACGCAGAGACGATTCAGTAAGATATCAGAACGTATGCTAAAAGTGGCTAGAAGCCTAAAAGAGTTATCCGCATGATTTCTAAAAAGAAAATATTAAAAGAAGAACTTTCAAATAAAGATTTGGAAAATATTCGTCTACTTATTAGATATGAGGTAGCACAGATTATGTTTGATTTATATAGGAAACGAAAAGTTTGGGATAAGTAATGAGTAGACTATTAGTAGATATTATTCCGTTTAAAATGAGTAAGACTCAAATCAATGAATCATTGGAAGATAACAATGGTAGATTGATTGTTAATGGTGTCCTACAAAGAGCGGAAGCAGAAAACCAAAATGGTAGAGTTTACCCGCGTTCAATCTTAGAAAGAGAAGTGGATAAGTACAAAGGTAGAGAGATTAAAGAAAATAGAGCATTTGGTGAATTAGACCATCCAGAATCATCAGTAGTCGAACTAAAAAACACTTCACATATCATCAGAGACGTATATTGGAAGGGTGATGATGTAATGGGTAAAGTAGAAGTACTTAAAACACCAGCAGGTAACATCCTCAAAGAGCTTTTAGAAGCAGGGTGTACTGTTGGTATCTCTTCAAGAGGTATGGGTTCTGTAAAAGAAGCAAGTAATGGTAAATCTGTTACTGTGGAAGATGACTTTGATTTGATATGCTGGGACTTCGTTTCCAACCCATCAACACATGGTGCATTTATGAGACCAATGAACGAATCAGTAGTAGGTAAGGGCAAAACACCATCATATAAAAAAATTAATACATTAGTAAGAGATATCATCTGTGAAATAGATGGTGTTTGTTCAATTTAAGGATATCACATGAAAAAACTAAAAGATTTACTGAATGAAACTATCAACCCACAGTTAGGTAAAGTTTATTCTGACCCATACGCTAAATCATTCGTTAAAGAAAACGAAGATGAAGAATCCTCAGAGATGACTACAGAACAAAAACATGCATTCTTAGAAGCAGTTAAAGCATACAAATCATTTGGTGAAACTGTATATAGAAACGAAGGGTTATCTGAAGTGTATGAATCAATCAGAGGATTGGTAGAAACTGCAGGTAAAAATATGGTTAAAGAAACTGAAGGTTCATTTGATGGTATTACTGTTAGTAGACACGTAAAGAGAATGAATGAATCGTTCAAAATATTTGAAAAAACTTTAAGAGAAGTTGCAACACTACAACAACGATTAGAATCATCTTATGATGAAATCGGTGAAACATTAGGAAAGTATTACGAAATCAATGAAACTGATGATAGCGAAATTGAAGAAGGTAACGAATTCGGTGCAGCAAGAGCAAAAGCAATTGCAGCTGGAAGTGATTCATTTGAAGTAGATGGAAAGACATACCCACTTAAAGGTGTTGATAAAGACGATAAAGAAAACGCAAAAGAATTCACAAAAGAATCAATGAACCTTACTGATATACTAAAAGAAGGTAAGGATGTAGGTCACTACGAAAGAGTTGGAAACCAAACAATAGTAGACAGTAACTTTGTAAACTATAGTAAAGGTGTACTACCAAATTCAGAACTCGTACATTTAGGCATGGGTGACTTTGCAATTAAATCACAATCAGGAACTATTAAATTTCAACGTTCAGGTAAGATGGATGGTATCGGACAAGATTTTGTTGGTAGACCACATCGTATGACTGATGATAAGAATGGTAAATTGGTAGACTTATTTCTTAAATTAATGCTTAAAAAGAAAAAAGCAATAATAAGCATGAGTGAATCAGTAGTGAATGAAGCAAGAGTATCAGCAAAGAAGCTATTACAATCCGTAGTTGATGGACAAACTGATAGAGTAGAAGGTATTAAACTCTCGAAAGAAATGGCCGAAGCGTATTTGAATTGGTTAAGAATGTCACCATTCGGAAAAAAGTATGGTAAATTACCATTCAATAAATTGTTTACAGCATCATTTCGTTGGGGATTGCATAGACACGCTGATGAGAAATCAAAAGAGTACAAAGATTTAAAAGCAAAAGCCAAAGGGTTTGATAAAAAAAACGAATCAACAGTAAACGAAGGTATGGCTGGATGGATTGCAATTGACCATAAAGGTAATAAATTAGAAATCAAAAAATCTGAAGCTAAAGACCTTTATAACGCAAAACTATTAGCAATCAAAAAACTAAAAGTACCTAAATCAAAAGTTGGTATGTTGGCAATCAAACCAGCAGTTGATGAATCAGTAGTAAACGAAGCTAAGTACGATATCGGAATGGCTCGTAAAGGAAACGGAATAACTATTTATAACAAAGCCGAAGAAGAAAATGGTGATTACAAAAACGTAGCCCACATTGATAACAAAGGTAAAGTAAAATACTTAGATAAAAAAGTACCAGCCAACATCAAAAAAGAAATTGAAGCCGAAGCTAAGAAGATGATGGAAATCACAAACGAAGGAACTAAAATGATAAAATTAAAAGACTTATTAAACGAATCATTTGGGATGGGTGAACTACCATCATCTAAATTGATGAAAATGAAAGTATCTGCTAAAGAAATGTTAGATTCAGTTAGTAATAAAAAAGTAAACGAATCTGAAGAAGATGAATCGGCAAACGAAGATGTTTATGTTAAAAATAAAAAGACCGGAAATACTTACGCAGTAAAAAACGCTGACCCATCTAAGCATGAACCACCATCTGAAAAAGAGATACAAAAAGCCAAATCAGATGCAAAAGATGAACCAAACAGAGGAACATCAGATTCAAAAGATGAACCTAAAAAGGAAGCACCTAAAGTTAAATTATCCAAAGATTTTGATAAATTATATTATGCTGATGATATGAAAGATGATGTTGAAAACCTTGAAGGTAAAATATCTGATGAAGATTATAAAAAAATTACGGATAACTTACAGGATTTAAAATACGCACAAGAAGAAGCAGAATATGCTCAACACATGGATGATGATGAATTAGAAGATGCTGGCATGGACGTAAAATCACAAGATGAATTGGATGCAATGGCAGATGAGTTAAAAGATATGGTTAGACAATCCAATGGTACTCCAAAGGAAGAACCTAAAAGTGAACCAAAACAAGTACCTTTAGATAAAAATGATGGTTATTATATCAAAACTGCAGTAGAAAAGAAAATGGGCCCCGCCGCTTTCAAAGCACTTTCTTACGGAGACCAACAAAAAGCTTATAATGCTGAAATGGATGCCCGAGGTTGGAAAAAGGGTGATGATGGAGAGTGGACTAAACCTGCAAACGAATCAGTTAATGAAACTAAAAAAAGATTTCAGAAATTGGCTAATATTATAAAAGGATAAATCCAATGGATTACTCAGATATATTACAAGATATTTCAGTTGACTTATCTTCTATGGTAAAGAAACATCTAAAGAATATTAAAAAATTAGATTCCAAACAACAAAAACAATTTGGAAACCTATTTGGAGATATGAAGCAAGGCATAGATGATTTATCAGAAGGAACATACGAATCTGTTAATGAAGCTAAGATTGCATTTGTGAATGATAAGTTAGTAGGTGATAGAATCCAAAAATCAGGCCTCTTACCACTATTAGGTGATAACAACGTATCTTTAAATCCTAACAAAGTGAAATTTACAAGAGAGTTAAGAGATACATTAGTAAAACTTTATAAAAAATACAGCGCATTAACTGTTAAATAAAATTATGAAAAAAGAAATCTCATACTTTGAAATTGCAAAAAACGCAGTAAACGAATCTGCAGAGTCAGATAAATTATCGAAAGAAATTAATAAATCTATTTTAAAAATTGACGATAGTATGTCCTATGTTGATTTTGCTCACGCCGTAGCTAAAGTTTTAAAAGATGAGTATGGTAAGCACAACTATATACCATTCATTAACGAATTAAAAAAGAAACTTTAATAAAGTCTTATCTATCAAATTTATTTTAATATTTATATACACCTATCATTAGTTTGGTAGGTGTATTTTTTTTAATAAAACAATTATATGCAAGAGAAAAACAAAAAACCTTACAAACGAATAAATAGAGACGATATGGAAATACCTGGCAATCCATTGGCAGTAAAAGTTGTGAATGGTAACATAGAGTTAGCACTCAAAGCTTTCAAAAGAAAAATCAAAGATAGTGGTAAGATGGAGGAAGTCAGAGACCGAAAAGAATTCCGCAAACCATCTGTGATTAACAGAGAGAAAATGAAAAACGCCAAATACTCTGAATGGATGCGTAGACAGACTGAAATTTAGTAAACACTATTATATCGTTTTCAATTTTAGTATACTATTTATTAGAAATCAAAATACTATCTTTCCAATAGGTAGTCACGATTATTTTTATAAAATTCTATTAAGATTTTAATAATCTTATTTCCAAAACAAATTTAAGGAGAAAAATTATGGCAAGAAAAGACTTGTTATCAGAAGCAATTGCTGATGCTAAGGCTGTAAAAGAAACAGCAATGGCAAACGCTAAATTGGCTTTGGAAGAAGCATTCACCCCAAAACTTCAATCAATGATATCTGCGAAGCTAGCAGAAGAAGCTGAAGAAGAAGAAGATGAAGTGTATTCAGAAGAAGAAGGCATGGAAGCTGAAGTAGAAATGGATTCGGAAGAAGACATGGAAATGGAAGAAGAAGAAATGGAAATGGATTCGGAAGAAGACATGGAAATGGAAGAAGAAGAAGACATGGAAATGGAAGAAGAAGAAGAAATGGAAATGGATTCTGAAGAAGAAGTATCTGAAGAAGAAGACATGGACGCGGATGAGGATGATTTAGATTTAGAATCTATAATCGCTGAATTGGAAGCTGAAATGGACGAGGAAGAAGACATGGATTCTGAAGAAGAAGAGACTGAAGAAAGCTATCACGAAGAAGAAGATATGGAAGTATCTGAAGAAGAAGAAGAAATCGATTTGGATGAAGTTATCAGAACATTGAAAGAAATGGAACATGACGAAGAAGAAGCGATGACTGAAGCTGAAGAAGACATGGACGAAGAAGAAGATTCAACTGAAGAATTAGAAGAAGCTTACAGAACAATTGAATCTCTAAGAGGTACAATTAATGAAGTAAATCTTTTAAACGCTAAACTTCTTTACACTAACAAATTATTCAGAACATTTGATTTAAATGAAAATCAAAAAGTAAAAGTTCTTGAAAACTTTGATAGAACATCTTCAGTACGTGAAGTTAAGTTAGTATTTTCAACATTAGCTGAAAATCTTAACGTAGCTAAGAAAACAAAAGTTGTTGTTAAAGAAGGTTATGCTTCTAAAGCAACAAAAAGTTCTGCACCAAAGAAAATAATTTCTGAAGGTAACGAAATGGCAGCAAGATGGAAAAAACTTGCTGGTTTAAAATAAATTAATAAACTTAATAGGAGAAAAAAAATGGATTTAAAAAACATCCTTAATGAAGGTTCTTCTCATACCGCTAGATTGTCTGAAGCTACAAGAGCTTTGGCAGGGAAATGGGAAAAAACTGGTCTTTTAGAAGGAATTGACAACGAAGTTGAAAAAGCTGGTGTTGCAACACTTTTAGAAAACCAAGCACGACAATTAGTAAAAGAAGCATCTTCTACTGGCACTACAGGCAACTCTGAAGAGTGGGCTGGTGTAGCTCTACCATTAGTAAGACGTATCTTTTCTGAAATCGTAGCAAAAGATTTCGTATCTGTACAACCAATGAACTTACCATCGGGTCTAGTATTTTATCTAGATTTTAAATATGGTACAGGTCAACCAGGTTTTGTAACGGGTTCTGGTAAAGATTCACAAGCTGATTCTGTATTCGGTGTTACTGATACTACTTCAGATGCATCTGGTGGACTTTATGGTGCTGGACGTTTCGGATACTCAGTTAACGATACCAATACTGCTGCACAAACTTTAGGTACTGCTGGAGCAAACAAATTCGTAACTGCATCAGCAGCAGACGCAGCAATTTGGAATTATGATACTGCATTTAGTTCATCTTACCAAGCAGAATTTGGAGCAGCAGTTCCAACTGTATTTACATTAGCAGTTCCAACTGCATCTATGCCAGGTTTAGACCTTAACGGTATTAGAGCATATAGAATTCAAGATGTTGATATTGATGACCAATTCCCACAGTTTACTACGTTGGTAGGTGGTGATATTAGATTTGTGGTAAAAGCCACTTCTGGTGTAGGTGCTAACGACCATCTAATAGTTAAGTATCACAAACAACCGACTGATACTTCAAGAGGTGATTTCGAAGCAACTGGAACTTCATTAACTAATAATCCAGAAGTAGATATCGATATCCCTGAATTGAACGTAGAAATGAAGAGTTTACCAATTGTTGCTAAGACTCGTAAGTTGAAAGCACAATGGACTCCAGAATTCGCACAAGATTTGAACGCTTATCATTCAATCGATGCTGAAGCTGAATTAACTTCTATGTTGTCAGAATATATCTCACAAGAGATTGATTTTGAAATCTTAGATATGTTAATCTCAGGCGCTAAGAGTGTTGGATATTGGTCAACGCAAGTTGGACGTGAGTGGAATGGTTCAGCATTTGCTGATTACTCTACTGTTGCTGCACAAGCTTCAGCATTCAACCAAGGTGCATGGTTTCAAACACTTGGAACTGTAGTTGCTGGTGTATCTAACAAGATTCACCAAAAAACATTAAGAGGTGGAGCTAACTTTATGGTAGTATCTCCTGATGTTGCAACAATTATTGAATCTATCCCTGGATATGCTTCAACAGCAGATAACGGTGATGCTCAATTTGCATTCGGTGTAACTAAAATTGGTTCATTGAACAGTAGATTCCAAGTATATAAGAATCCTTATATGAAAGAGAACGTAATCCTAATGGGATACAGAGGAACACAATTCCTTGAAACTGGTGCTGTTTACAGTCCATACATTCCATTGATTATGACTCCATTAGTATATGACCCTAAAAACTTCACTCCACGTAAAGGTGTTATGACACGTTACGCGAAGAAGATGTTGAGAGGCGAATTCTACGGAAAAGTATATGTTGATTCATTAAACAAAATTCAGTAATCATTAGATTATAGAATTTATACTTAATTTAAAGAGGGGAACAGAAATGTTCCCCTTTTTTTATGCCTTAAATGTTGTAATAAAAAATGACTTGATATTTATACTAAAGGTTATTTAATATAGGATTACATATGCCAGAGAACGTAGAAAGAAAACCACCTAAAGGAAACATTAAATTTACAATTTCACTATCAGATGAACAAAAAACATCAAAAGCAGAAATACTCAATCATCCGTTTAATTTTATCATAGGCCAGGCAGGTAGTGGTAAAACT
>Ga0209307_1002734_pt1 | contig 10341 bp, 20 predicted proteins | sample COGITO_mtgs_1105_FD_185519 | JGI IMG/M metagenome (GOLD analysis project Ga0209307, IMG submission 185519) | Pelagic marine microbial communities from North Sea - COGITO_mtgs_110530 (SPAdes) (version 2) | ecosystem: Environmental > Aquatic > Marine > Epipelagic ...
ATTAAGCTATCTGCATCAATTAGTAAAATCATCTATTGTTATGTTAAGTTTTAAATAATTCTTTTTTCCTTGTTTTACTTGGTAGTTAATATGTACATCAGTAATCTCACTATCTTGTTCAGTATGATATTCTATTTGCTTTCTTAACTTTTCCCAAGCTGCTTTGTTTACTTCCATAATGTTATTTTTATGCAAAGTAACACTATTTTACTTTATAAACAAAACATTTAACAACTAATTTGGTTCTATATTTATATTTATTCTTACCGCTTGGTTTTCTTTAAGCAAATACACATCTTTTAAAAGTCTTTTCTTTGTCCACATTGTTGTATCTGGGCAGTACTTTTTTACTGGTGTTGGCATCTCTAAAGTGTTGAGGTAATACATAAAGTTTCCTTTAGGATCATTTACAAAGAATATCTTTACAACATCATCTAAAGCCATTAGAGCATCGTACTTGTCTTTTTCTAACATTTTATCTTCATAGTACTTGTTTCTAAATTTCATCTCTATAACGCAATCAACACCCTTTGGTGTTTTACCTTTTGCATCATACCTAGAATAACCATCACCACAATGTTCTAACTCCCACCCATCAAGGTTAAGCAAAAACACAACTGCCTTTTCCCACTCATTAATTTTTTTAATTCCCATTGTTCCAAATTATGTTAAGCTGCTTTATCCACAACTTTATTTTCTTTGGATTGCAAGTGCAAGGTTTGTGATATTTATGATTGTAGTACTTTGCGTGTAACTGGCATATAAGTTCAAACTCATTAGGTTGTAAAGTGTTCTTTGGTTCTGACCTAAAGTCACTCCAGCTTTCAAAATCTTCTTTAGTAAATTTTACCATCTTTCAATTTTTATTTCGTTTAACTTTTTTCTTCTGTTGTTACAATTACATTTAGTACCTCTTAACTTGTGGTATTTATCTACCAGGTATTTAATACCAGTATACTTTGTGATGTAATAAATAATGTTTCCTATTTTCATAATAGTTTTTTTAGTTTGCTTTTTACTTTGTTGTATGTGTTGTAAAGTGAATAGTAATGTATTAAACTTTTCCTAGAAAATTCTGCAATGCTTTCACCATCATTTATTATTTCAAACACCTTTCTATCATACCAGAACATCTTTGATAGTTCTTCTTGTATTTTATCATATGGTTCCTGGTAGTTTACATCTGATGTGGTTAAGTGTATGTCATCCATAGAAACCATAGTAATGTTTTTACCTTTTCTTTTTAAATCGTAAAACAATGTTCTTAAAGTCTTAAAAATATAGTAGTAGTTTATTTCTTCTTCATTGTACATTATATCCAAACCTTTTTCAAGTTTCAGTTGTATCTTATAATACATTTCTTGTACAATATCTTCAGCAGTTTCTTGTTTACAACCAAAGGATAAAACTATTTCTACCCACTCTTTATGCTTTTTAGCAACTAATATCATTGTTTTTTTTACCATATCATTTTAACGGATCATATAAATCATTTACTATTGTTGGCAATCCTTTTTCGTTTACTTCAAAGCTAAATGTTTCAAAAGAGTACCCTCTACTTCTACCACACTTAACCGTTGTCCAATCTTTGTTTACTGTGTTTGCTTCCAAAATCACGACAGTTTCCGCCTTCTTTTCAAGTGCAGAACCTAAATGCCCAGTACCAAGTTTAGCACTACCAAAGTTTTGATGTATCACACAAATGATATGTGCGTTTTGTTGTTGGCTTATTCTCATTAATGCACTTACTAATTCATTACTTTTTTCTATGTTGTTTACATCTGCACACAAATCAGCCACACCATCTATAATTAAAAGTGATGGTTCTTTTATATGTTCCTTTAAATAGTATTCAATAAACTCTAAACGTTCCTTAAAAGCTATTGTACGCAATGCAAACGTATGGTATTTATCTTTAGGTATGTTGCTATCCATATCTAATGGTCTTTTAAATACTTTAGATGCGTGCCAGCTTCCTTGTTCTGTATCTATATAAATTAAATCACCATTACCTCTATGTCCTTTTATTTGTCCACCGTAAATATTTGAACCACTTAAATAAGCACTTGCAAGTAAAGAGCAAAAAAAACTTTTACGGGTCTTTGGTGGTGCAGTAATTACTGAAAGATTGCCAAAAGTACCTAAAGCTATTGGTATAAGTAAATCACCTTTATCTGATTGTAAAACCTTTTCACCATAGCTTAAACATACTGGTGGATAATCTATTTTTTCGTCAATGTCTATCTTGCAAGTATCTGCAATAAACTCCATCAACATATTCTGTTCTGTTTCTTTTTCTGTCATTTGTTAAATATATAAAAAAAAGGTGCAAGTTAAAAACTCACACCTTTTAAAGTTAGGCTAATTAAAATGGTAAGTCATCACTTGCTGGTTCTGCCACTGCTTGTGGTTGATCATCTCTTTCAGCAACCGTTACACCATCTGGTGATGACATCCATACCACCTTACCGTTTCCAAGATAGTTTTTAGCAACCTTTGCTTCTCTTTCTTCTTTGGTTTGGCTATCCATAAAAGCTACGTTGTTTCCATACCTAGTTTCATCTTGTATTGCTATTGTGAAATTGTAGTACACCGCGCCGTCACGACCCTTAATAAATTTTTCTTTTGGTAGTTTATCTACTCTAATACTTCCGTTGATAATTGCACTCATAATATATAGTTTAAATTTGGTATTGTCATTACACGCAATACCTCGTGTTTTATTTTGTTTTAAAATTAAGAAAATCCATTAAATCTTTTTCCTTTATTTCCTCGTTATTTAAAAAACACTTACCATCTTCAAAATTATTTTTTTCAAAGGTAATTAAATTTGTTCCATAAAATTTCCAATCTTTTGAAATGCCTTTTTTAATCCATTTATCCAATAATCCAAGCATATACCTTTGGTCTGGTTTTACTTCTGCATTATGGCTTTTTAATTCTACAAGCATAATTTTTTTATTTGTTTTGTGCCATAGAACAAAATCCAAATCATAACACCTATACCCAGTATGTGCATCATCTAAATTATTTCTAATCCATTGACTAAAGTATAAGTCATTTTTTCTATTAAATGTATTTTCCTTTTTAGTCACTATATTAATGCTTTAGCAATATTAAATGTTTTCTCATCTATTTCCGCACCAATTACATTTCTACCTTTTGCTTTTGCCACAATCATTGTTGTTCCACTTCCAGCAAATGGTTCTAATATTGTATCACCTTTTTTAGTAAACATTTCTATTAAATAAGCAACACCACTTTTACTTTGTTGCCAGTCGTGACCATTCTTTTCTCTTTGTTCTGAAATAAAATAATCTTGAAATGTATTTTCTATTTTCTTTTTTCCGTTTTGAAATATTAAAACTGGTTTCCATCTGCACATTAAATTTATACCATTAACAATTTGTGTTTGACCTTCGTGATAAACCGCAAATGTCCAGTAGTAATCTAAATTCTCACACATTCTTTTCATTACTTCTGGGAGATACATTTGACCAGAATAAGCAACACAATATCCATTTGGTTTTAATACTCTTTTTGCAAACCTTGATAGTTTGCTCCAAACCTCAATAAACTCTTTTGGATATGGTGGATCTGTTATAATGCAATCAATACTACCATCTGGTATGTCTTTAAAAACTTCTTCAAAATCACCTAATCTAAAATCAATTTCAATCTTTTTGTTTTTTCCGATTTCTGCTAGTCTATCTCTTTCGTTTTCTTTTTCAGCTTTCTTTTCTTCTTTTTTAATTTCTTTATAAGCAGCATTAATACTTACTTCACCAGTTCTTAATTTTGCTTTTACTTCTTCTGGTGCTTTCTCCTGTATCTTTTTTACTTTAGCAATAGTATCGTGTGAAACTGATGCAACCTTTGATAGTTCTTTTCTTGTTTCTATAGGTTTACTTTCCGCAGATATCTGCTTAATGTCGTTTCTTTTACCTTGATTTTCCTTTGCTTTTTTACTAAAAACATCTTCAAGTTCTAATGCTAAAACACTTCTTTGGTAGTTGCTTAAATTTCTTCTACCAAATTGGTTTAGTATCATCCATTCCTTAACCGCTTCTTCATTATCAAAATGTTTGCTTTCGGTTTCAAAATCTAAATCCCACCTGGTGGCTATTTCATAACGGTTATGTCCATCTATAATAAAACCATTCCAAGTAAGTATTTTTTCTCTTATACCCTCACTCATACAATTATTTTCTAATTGCTTAAATTCTTCTTTTGTTAAAGGTGGTATTAAATCTTTAAATTCTTGTTTTATTTCTATCATATTATTTTCTTTTAAAATCATCACTTTCATCTTCACCAAATACACCTAACTCGTAGAAACCAGTTAGTTTTAAAACTGATCTTGATAAAGCACGTTTTTCTGCCATTTCCATAACGTACCAACTGTTGCAATTACCATCTTTATAGTTAGCACCTTTTAATGCACTACCAAATGTTTCAATTTGTACTTCTTCTTTTTTTGCATATGCTTTTACAACTGCAAAGTTAGGTTCACATTTTACAACCTCATAATTGATTGCAATGTTTTCTTTTGCGGCAATCTTTTCAATACCTTGTCGTGTGATTATAACATAGTGTTGATGTTTGTATACATCGGTTTTTTCAAGTTCATACTTTTTGTACAAATCTAATAATTTTTCTCTATCCATTTTGTTTAAATATTTGTGATACTTCTATTTGTGCTTTTAATTCTTCTATTCTATTACATAAGGCTTCTATCCTATATGTATACTCATCAAATTTAGTCTGTGCAGTTTCTTGTGAAAAGTTAGTTTGCATTACTGAATATTTATTAAGGTTGATTTTGCATCATCTAATCTTTTATTGATAGATAGTTGTGTAATGTGATCTTTGTTTAGCTTTGCTTTAACTAACTCTATTTCAAGATGTAATATTTCATCTTTTAAATCGTGTTTTTGTGTTCTCATTCTGTTAAGTTTAAATTAATAATAAACAAATATAAACAAAATATTTAATAACAAAACTATAAAAGCAAAAAAAAGGCTTGACATATAGCCAAACCCCTTTCCCTTAACAAAACAGAATAGTTAAAGATAGTCTTTTATAAACTATCTACCAAGTCTTTATAGTGTTTTATCATATCTTGTAGTTCATCATTAGAATACTTTACAGTTTCTTTTGATTTTATATATAATTCTTCAGCAGTACCATCACCATACTTTTCATCCAGGTACTTTGAAAATAAATACTGTTCACCAGCTTTGAACATATTACAACCCACGCATTGCACCGCAACATTTTTTTCTAACCATCTTGTTGCATAGTGTTTTCTTGATTGAAAGTGACCACATTGCATACCTTTTTTATAGTGTGATACCTTACCACAAGTAAAGCAAGTAACATCACCATTGTGATCTGCATCCTTTAACCTTATGTACTGGCTAAATATAGCATCTAGTTTTTTTACTATTTTGCTTCTGCTTGGTTTAGATGGCATTATCTATAACTTCTAAAATATGTCTTAACTCACTTCTTTCAAACTCACCTAGTGATTTATCATCTACAATTAATAGGTAATAATCTTTTCTTACTTGAATACATTTTGTGTTTTCCATCTTTTATTTGTTTAAGTCTGATTTTTTGAATAACTTTACACTTTTTTATTACTTCAAATATATAAAATAAATAATTAGAAATATATATATAAATATAAATCTAAAAATATATATTAAAAAAAATATAGAAATACTTAAAAATAAAAGATAATGATTTTGGTATAGTATTCTATTTCTTGGAGATATACTGGTATTTTTCAATTCCTCTTGATCCATAGTAGCTTATAAAAACTGTAATAAGTAAAGATTTAAGTAAATCTATCCATTCAGAACCTACACCAAATTCTAAATTTAAACTATCCATTAGTATAAGTAACCAAGTTGATACAGTTAAGAATATTAACATCATTGGTCTTACATTCTTTGAGAGCCAACTATCACTAGACATATCGCTTGACCATCTTTTAGAAACCTCTTGTATTTCTATAATATCTAATTCAAGCAGTTTTAAGGCTTCTTCTTTATCTTTAGGTGTGATAGCATCATCTTTGCTTATAAGACCACCTACTAGCTTTAAAATACCAGCATCTGGTATAATATCACTAACACCTTTAAGAATGTTTGGTGCAGCTTTAGATAAAAACTTACCTACCCTTGTATCTTTAAACTTCTTTTTACTTTTTTCCATTGTTCTTATTCATTAAATACCACTTATGTGCGGTATACCCAATAGTTAAAAGTAAAAGTGTGATCTTTAAAAATACATCAACGTTTGACATTGAAAAAATAAATGTTCCTAAATTAATTAAAAGTGTTCTGTAGTCTGTTACCATATTAATAAGTGTAATAAACACCTCTTTTTTTAGTTACTAATACTTGTTTTCTGTTGTTGTCTTTGTTATAAGAAACGTGCAACCATTTAGGTTCAGAGCCAAACTCCCATATCAACTGATCAATCTCTAAATTGTCTTTTATCCAATGAAACATCTCTAAATTAGACTTTCCACCCATACTTGTAATATCCATTGCTTGACCTTTCATATGGCTGCTTGTAGAACTTCCCTTAATAGCAGAATTAAGTTCTTGAGATCTGAACATACTATTAACTTTAATTGGACACCCTACCCACTCTCTTAATGGCTCAAACACCTTTTCAGCTAATAGTTTCATATTCTCAACTTGTTCTTCATTTGGTTTATTCTTTATGCCTTTTTGTTTAGCATAATTAGAACCAACTGCTTCTTTGTAAGATATGTGTTTACTAATTCTTTTCATCTGTGATTAATTTAAAAGTTCCATCTTCTAGGTTAACTTCTATGTTACCATACTTTGCTTCAAGATCTTTCTTGTTCTTTTCTTGCTTCATAGAAAGTTCTGCAAACATATGAGATAGTGTATGTGACTGTGTAGCCAATAATCCTAAATCGTGTAAGATTGCTTGTTTCTTCTGTTCTTGCTCTTTAAATTCTTTTAATTCACTTTTTGATAATTTTCCCATTGTATTTGTTTTTTGGTTAAGTATCAAATATACAAATTATTTTGGCACTTCGGCATTTCGTGCATAACCGTAAAAACTATGTGCTGCTTCAACTGGGTACACCATAAAACCGCCAAAGTCTAAATCCAAGCTGCTCATTACATCGATAGCAAAACCATCATAATAAACCGCTGGAGTAATTATATTACCATCTGCATCATATGTAGCTGGTATCTTTACAACCTTACCGATATAAACAACCGCTGCCGTATCTTTTGCAAATACTATTTCGCCATCTGTTTCAACTAAAACACCAATACTTAAAAGGTAGTCTTTGCCCTCTTGCTCTGTTGGAAAATTTGTCTTGTATATATTCATTATATTGTTGTTAGTTCTGTTAGTTCTGCATCTGTTAAAGCCTCTTTCCAAACTGCAAGGCATTTAGTTTTGCCGAAGAAATTTTCTCCACCATAACCCCTATCAAAAGATAATTTATTAAAAGTATTTGCACTCGGCACTATTCCGCTTGTATCTTCATCGACTTTAAGTCCATTAATATATATTTTAAAATCATCTTGTTTGTAGGAAAACGCTATTTTGTTATAATCTGTTATATTAGTTAAATCAATAGTTTTTATAACTTGTGCGTTACCGCCAACTTTAAAGAAAAATCTTATCCTATTGCTTGAATTTATATAATAAATCCTACAAGCATTGCTTGATGTGCCATCACTTATTGATAATCCTCTATTCGTTAAATCATCAGCCAAAGCTGCTATCTCTGCATACAAAACACCCTCTGTGCTGTTTATACTTGCTAAACTACCGCCATTGGTGCATACGTCTTGGTTACGTGTAACTGTTGAGCCTTCGGTTGGTATGTAAGATGTTGCGTAGGATTGTTGCTCAACTTGAACAAAAGTTTGATAAGCTATTGTACCAATAGGTACTCCTTGCGTGTTACTCGTTGTTGTTGAAAAATAAGTTTTTAATGAAGCATATATACTTGCAACAGTAGCGGTATAAGTTATTTCAGCCTTTACCCAACCATTTAAAGATGTTATGTTAAAACTATCAATAGATGGGTCAGAAGATATCACTACGTTGTTAATGTTATCCCAAACAATACTTGGGTTACCAGTTAATGGTTGTATTTGAAAAATTATATAAGGGGCATCGTCACATTTTACATACCCTTGTTGTGTATATGTGTTTCCTATTGTTACCGCTGATGGCAGTCTATAATATAATTGATTAAAGCCCGTAGTTGTTACCTCATACTTAATAACATTAGATGTTGGGCTTAAATAAAACAACCCAACACCTCCATCTGATAAAGTACCTCTTTGACCACCCCAATAAGTGCTATTATAATTTTGACTATCAGTAACTAAATTAGTACTCTGCGGTTCCCACAACCAGCTTCCGCATCCACTTTCTGGCACTACAGATTGCCCGAGATATTCTTTTACAGATACGTTGTCTATTGTCACAGAAGAATTTGAATTTCCATTTCTAATATAAATAACAGAAGAACTACTAACGCTTATGATTTCAGAATGAGTACCTACATCTTGATATTGTGCAACATTCCAACCCCCTAAGAAAAAACCAAAAGAAGAATTTCCAACCTTATTACTTATGGTGTATGTAATCTTATATGTTTTACCTAGCTCAACTACTGTATTGTTTGAATTTATTGTAGAAAAGTTTACAAAGTTTACAGATGAGTTTTCGAATATAGGGTTACCTCCCGCAACAGTCCAATTAGCACTTCCATTATCAAACGAGCCATTTACAACCAATTCACTCCCTAAAGCATCTTGATAACTAAAGCCCTCGTAGTTTATTCTCGGTAGGGAGGTATCGTCTGTAATTTCTATTACTGAAATGTTGTCTACTTCTACATTTAACCCCGTGTAGCTTCCCGTTGTCTGTAACCAAAAATAACCATTACTTGGCATTGTAAAGTATGCAATATATTTACCATCTTGAATATCTGAAGATGTAATAGGTATAACAGCGCCACCCGTATATCTATATGCAAGAGCGCCACTTATAGATAGTGTTTCAATATCTAATTCAAGTTTGTATTTTTTACCCGATAGTAAGTAATTAACCCCTATTTGATTTGTAAGCTGACTATATTGGCTTGCACTTGTAATAAAAGCTTTAGTTCCATCGGTTTCAAAATCTCCTAAAAAAGTCCAATTTTGCCCCACCTCTTTAACCGAGATGTTTGTAATAGAGCCAGTTGTTGTACCTAAAGCCCTTATGTAAAAAGATGTTTCAGTTCCTTTTTCAAAATAAAATGTAGCTACTCCGACAGAATTTAAAGAGCCAACTAAAGAGCCGCTAAAATAAACACCAAAACTACCACTTGAAATAGATAACACTTCAAAAGATACTTTAACACTTGTGCCATTTGGAATTTGTGATGCTACTGCATTTTGAGAAACAGATTGACCGCTTGGTGTAGATGTAAATACAGCCTTGTTTTCGCCTATTGATACACCAGTACCTAAAGTCCAATCTTGACCGACCTCAACGCAGCTAACGTTGTCAAAATTTATAGTATCTCCAACAGATACAGTTTGTTGACCTATAATAATGTCGGTAACAGTCGTGTATAAATAATATGTAAATTCTTGATAAACATCTACCTCATCAAAACTTAATCCAGTATCTGTAAAAGTACCGTTATATATTTTAATGTTTTGAGATATATTTGATGCTTTAGCCTTAAATGTTACTTTATAATATTTGTTAGCGGTTACAACATTATTTTGTCTTATCCAAGCTGCATTTAATGTGCAAGTTGTTTTAATAGTTCCATTATCCCAAGTTGATACAGAAATATAGTTTAGCCAACCATCTATGTTGTTTGTGAAATCGCCATTTGTAACAAGCTGCACCCCCTCTTGAGAAAAACTACCATTGCTAACCTCCTCTGCACCCTCCTCTGAAAAGTCTCCGTTCTGCACTAAATTACTCGATAGTATCTGTACGTTTTCAACAAGACCTTGTGCATTTACTCTTGTAGCTGCTGAATTTCTGCTGAAGTCAAAGTCACCACTTCCATCATTTGGCTTAACACAAAGTGCTTCCCCATTGTTATACGCAGTAGGTGTTAATATAATTGATGCTTTATCTAAAAGGTTGCTCATTATTGTATATTTTCTAATTCATCTAAAGTTGCAGTAGTACAAGTAACATTCTCATAGTATGTTGCCCTTGCTTGTAAGGTTAAAAGTAATGCTGGTACTGCACTACACCCAGCATATTCTTTGTAGACTAAACCCCAATTTACAGAGTTATCACAAACACCTC
>Ga0209307_1002739_pt1 | contig 10330 bp, 12 predicted proteins | sample COGITO_mtgs_1105_FD_185519 | JGI IMG/M metagenome (GOLD analysis project Ga0209307, IMG submission 185519) | Pelagic marine microbial communities from North Sea - COGITO_mtgs_110530 (SPAdes) (version 2) | ecosystem: Environmental > Aquatic > Marine > Epipelagic ...
CTACAAACCAGCGCACCGGAAATACCATCTCGCGTGTTGCATCTCCGTGCATCATTTAAGATGGTTTGTAATGTTGTGCTATCATACCCAAATGGTTGAGATGAATAAATGAGCTGCAATAATTGTGAGATAATATTTTTCCTTTTATGGCCATTAAAACTTAGTACGTACCAACTATAACTCACCAGAACTAATTGTATAAAAACACTACCGAAAGTTAGTATAAATGCAACAGAAATCCCCTTGCCTCAACACTAGCCCCCACAATATCTAACCATACGCTACATCCACCACGCGCCCGCACGCCTGCGCATCGGTGCAAACATGTTTGTTTTGGCATGCGGTTACGCGGCTATTTGCCTGCTGGCGCCACTCAGCTCCGCTGCAGGCGCTACGCAGGCTGGATGTGGGGTTAGGTTGATTGTACAGCCCTAAATGAACGCCACTTCTACTCACCAGACAATTTCAAGCTCAATCGAACCGCCGCTCTTACTGAGTGGCGCCAATTATTGAGCGCATAGATTCAGGCTGCACGAGCAATCTGATGCGAGTTCTCATTAGTTTGACAGCACCAAACGGATTGAAGGTAAAGTCGAAATTTCTAGGTATTGAAAAATATAAGCAAGTGGACAAGAAAAAGAATAGTGACACATAAGCTGAGTGCAACCGTTTTAATATTAATACTCTGGCAAAACCCATAGCTTCTGAATTGCATCGAAAGCTTCGTATTTGAAGGTTGGCTAAACCCCAAAATTTTCTCGTGGCACCGTGAATCTACTGCCCTTGGCCGGAGGATTTTCAGGCTGTCCGGCAAAACATTGGGCTATTTTCATCCATTTTCTCGCAATTGCGCCCTCGGATGTTAGCCTCGTGTCTTGAACATTGCGAACTTGTGTGACGACTTCGGCAAACTCCAATGCTTTGCCCTTGATCGATGACGGTGATCCGCTGTCACCCCATTCCCATATCTTCCCGGAGGGACTGATTAACCTAACATAAGGGATGTGGTCTGGAACTTTCAGGCCTCTATTAGCGAAACTCCAACCAAACGTAGCGACTCCAAGATGGCAAATATTTTTAATTCTATCATGCGGGGTACGCCCCACTCCCAAAGCATCAAATATTTCTTGACCATGCGCCCATGTTTCCATTTGACGTGCGGTTATACTAGATTTGGCGCTCATTTCTGGTCCAAACCACTTAAGACGGACACTGGGGTCGGCACGAGCAAAAGCTGTCCCTAATTTTCTGCTGTTACCATACCACCGCTCAAACAAATTTTTCCCACTAAGCTTGTCCAGAAAAGGATATTGGCTCTCTAGAAGTGACATCCCTTGATCTAGATGAGATGAAACGTTTGAATGGATCTTTGCAAACTCATCTTCGTTTTGCAGTGACTTTAAAGCTGCCAAATCGAACATGTATAAATGTCCAATCACGTCGTTCACGGTCCAAGATTTAAAAAGAGTTTTTTTAAAAAATATACTTTCGAGCTGATCGCGCAACAAATTTGACAATTCGTCAACCTCGGCCAAATAATCGTGAGCTTGTTGCATTGTTATCCCTAAGTCGTTTCGTTTCATTTACATATTACCAAAAAGAAAGATGTTTTGTTCAAAAATTTAAAAGGAAATTTGAAGAATTTTTGCGTGAAAGTGCGCTAGTTGGCTTAATTATCGGGAATACGCAGTAAGATAACCAATAACAAACAACCAAACGAGCCAGTTAATCCAAGCGCCGGCACTACCCCCAGGTAATCAGTGAACCCACCTAAAAAAACTGCGCCCAGTGCTGTACCACCAATTGCAGCCATGGTCCAAAGGCTCATTACACGGCCCCGAAAACTGTCTTCCAGTTCCATTTGGATAGTACTTTGGAGCGATATCCCAGACAGGGTCCCAGCAAATCCCAAGTAAGAAATAAAACCTAGGGTTAGATACCACGAACCGCACAGACCAATGAGAGGAATAAATACAAAACCAAAAAAAATACTTACAGGCACATACTTGGGCAATATCCCAGGAGGCTGACTAGAAGAAAACGCTTTGACTATACCCGCTAATAGTGCGCCAAATCCAGCGAATGACGTCAGTAGCCCCAGCCCTGTTGCTCCACGTCCAAAAAAGCCATCCGCGATCACGGGCAAAATTTCGAGAACACTGCGCAGTAAAAAGGAAGACAATGCAGTTATTAAAAGTGTCTTAAAAATTAATGGGCTTTTAAATGAATATAAAATTCCTGTAGTTAGTGCTTTCATGAATGCTTCTTTTTGCGCATTCAAAGCCAATTCACGCCGTGGTCGTAGAAAGCTTAAAGCTAAGAGAAATGGGGGGTAGCAAAGTATTTGAACGAAAAGTGAAGCCTGTATTCCGTAAAATGCAATAATCCATCCTGCAATTGCTGGTCCAGTTAATCTTGCTAAATTAAAATTGATAGCACTTAGTGTAACAACTGAGGCGATTGAAGTACTGTCAACCAGGAGTGGTCCCAGCGACATTCGAACGGGGGAATGTGCTGAGACCACCATTCCAGTACACAGCGTTAAAAACAATAAATTAAGCTCGTTCAAAATCCCAAGAGCGAAAAACGCATAAAAACTAATAGCGATCATAAACGATAGGAATTGAGTAAAGATGGCTGCCTGCTTAACTCTTACTCGATCCACAAGTACCCCAAAAAGTGGGCCGGCCAGTAATGACGGTATAAAGTTTACAAATGCAACCATGCCAACAAAAGATGCTGATGAGGTCAAATCCCACGCGATCCAACCTGTAGTGACCCTTTGCATCCAAACAGCGTTAGATGCAAAAATATTACCACAAATATAAATGCGGAAATCTTTAGAGGTTAAGGCTGATAGGTTCATAATCGAGAGCTAATGGATCGATTGAACCGTTACAATATGATAAAATTCTAGCCTATGTAAACACTAAGGGCATTTAACCCTCTCGCCTATGTTAGCAACATACACTTCTAGAGGTAGCAAACCTGATAGCTGTCGTTGGAGGCGACACCACAGCCCATGAGGTACGTCAGAGAGCCAGATGCCATAACTGTGGCGTGAAGGGTAACAACACGTATGAGATCGTTTGCACGGGTAACTCGGATGTTGCGATGGATGGGGCTGGAGTTAACCACTCTAATATTAGAGATTGATTTTAAATTTCACTACCCGAAAATTTACTCACAGATTGATGAGGAGACAGCAAATGGTAAAATATTTAGGCGCAATAATTATTGCAATCGTTGTCGCTTCTGGCATTCAGATGGGAGCGGGCCTTGATCGCGCAATAGACGCGTTATCCTTACTTTTCGTGATTGGTGTCGCCGTTGGTCATGCGTTAGGTGCAAAAGATGGTGAGAATAAAATCACACGATTTGGTGATGGATGTGTTCGCGGTGGCTGGCTTGGTTTCTTGGTCGGCGTAAGTTTGATTGCGGGAACGGACTTTGCTGCACAGATGGATTTTAGCATGATAATGCCAGCGATGGCTGTTGCATTGTTAGCACCACTGTATGGCTACTTCTTCAAGATCGTCACCATGCAGTTAGAATAATTTACATAGTTCAATCACTCTTAAAACATTGTATGCGATGGTTGTAACGAACGTTGTAGCTAATGGTCTTGCGGATAGCATCTGGCTTTGCGTCATCGTCAGCCCGTCGCAACTTAAAATCTTCGAACCACAGGCTGGCATCAACTACTTGGCGGTTTGACGGGTAATACTCTGAATTAGCAATCTTGCGGCCATGTTTTTTAAGCGCGTCGTGCAGCGCTTGATCGGCGACTTGGTTGTACCCATGCAAGCGTGTCTTTCTGGCCGTACTGTCCGGAACATCTGCTGGGGATACGACGCAGCTTGTTACAGCATCCAAATTCATTACATGCGCCATCGTCACTTCGCACTAATACTGACCGAAATTGGAACCCGATCTCCTACACTGTAATTGTTGTAAGTATAGGAGGAGCCGCGCACCCCATTCCAGTTGTAGTTTATTTTATAATTTTTAATGGTTCTTGTTGTTTGAGGTACGTTAACGATCTCACATTTTTTCACTGGCTCATAACCAACGACAACTCGGCTTGCCTTCCTTGAATCCGCAGCGATGATCCCACCAAGAACTGCTCCCGCTGCTGCACCCTTATCTTTCCCAGTCACACCTTTTCCTAACAAACCGCCTATTATCATTCCCGCTAATACATCGCCGCCACCAGCACCACCATTCACTCTGTTTCCAAAAATTGGTTGATCTTCAACGTAACACGATTGTTCGTGTCTATAACTCTCATGGTAAGAGTAGTTTGGTGTGACATTAGTTATAACAGCATAATTTTCTGCATAAGCTGTGAGTGGCAGTACTGCAGCAGCCGCCGCGACCATAATGGATAATTTCATAATTGTTCTCCGAATGTAACATTGATACTTACAAGCAATCCGAAGATTAAACGTTATTCAAAAACCTGCGCTTGTTATTGAATAACATCTCTCTTGTTGCAATTAATGTTGCACAATAAAAGAGTGAGTTATGATGGTTAGAGTGATAGCAGCAGCGATTTTTTTATGGTGCGCATGTCTTTCGTCTGTGGCGCATGCGGAAGATTGTTTTGTTTTATACAAAGCAAAGAAAGATAATCCACTTAAATTACATTTGGGTCTGATGAAGATAGATCGAACTTGCTCAGACGATGCAATTGAGGCGGTTTTGCGTCGAAGATTACAGCCTGCAGGATGGTCACTTTTACAAATAGTGAATGTCTCGCAAGACATAGCCGTTGAAAAAATAAAAAGGGACTTGGGTGAATATTTTCTTAAATATTAAACGAGATACCGTTTTCTTAATCATAATTATTGTGGGGTTTCTGCTGACAGTACTAGCCTTCGCAGCATTGTATTTCGCCGTCCCTGATCCTCAAGTATTTAATAGTGCTGTTGAGAAAATATTTGTAGAAAACGATTTTACGCAACAGACAGATTTGAAGCTGTTAGAAGTGTTAGCTCAGTCTGGTAGTTTATTTGAAGGTTCAATTGCGCTTTATTCAAAAATTATTTTCACATTATTTTTTATAGTTCTGACGGTAATGATGATCTGCTTTGCTTTCATCTTCTCTAATATTGAACTTCGCAAGCAGTTTAATTTATTGCAGGAGAGTTCATTCAATGCTCGTTCGATTGAACTACTTCGGTCAGAAAATTCTGTACAAATAAATGGAGACTTATTCCAGTTGACCGCTAGCAATAGTGAAACTTTAAGCGTGTTGATGGAATTCGCCCTAGATGGTGACTACGTGACGGGCGTCCAGCTAGAGAGCATAATTAGTGGTAAAGATGAAGCTGAATGCGATGATAATTCCGGTGCGATGCGAATAAAACGGCTCCGTGATAATCTTGGTGGTCAAATTATTGCGACAAAATTGATCCGCCATGTACCCTCTAAAGGTTATCAAATTAATAGCCCTAAGGGTAGTATCCGCATAGGGTAGCTTTAATGTTCAAAGACCTTGCACTGTCCAGCTTCAAATTTTTGCACCTTCAACACATCACAGACGACACCCAACACCCCTATAGGGGTGTGTCGTGTCGTGTCGCCTCATGTGAATGATGGCATTTGACGACATTTACAATGTCGCCCTCATGTCGCCTTGTCGCCCAAACGGTAAATATCATCGCTACATTTTAGTAAGCCCTTGTCTACTAGCCCTTTTCTAGCACGAGCGAACGCAGTGTTTTTAGAAGCTTGATTGTCGCCTGTGTGTCGTTCGTTAAAGAACGGACGCCACTCATCCAAAGTCAATCCAGCAGCGGCGACATTGTCCTTTGTCGCCTCGTAAAACGCATCCATTGCCATTACTTGATTGCTGGTCAGCTTAGCTTTGGGAACCGATCTAGTAACCTGCTGCAACGCAAGTGACGGCTCAACGCTGACTTTCAAAAACTGCATCGTATCAAACTGCGGCCCATCCTTCTGTTTCTCGCAGCTTACAATGATGTCGTTGTCGCCAAGTGGCTTGACCAAAATTTCCGTATCCAGCGCTCCCTTGAAGGCGGTTGAACCGCGCGCGCGATCTTGGTTGTTGTGACCAGTGTGATGAACAAGCATGACGGCGCACTGGTAGTCATGCTTCAGCTTGTCTGCGGTCTGAACAAGCTCACCCATTTCTTTGGCATTATTTTCATCTTTGCCTGCCATATGCCGCGCTACTGTATCGATGATGATAAGCTTTGGATTGCCGCGCGTTTTGGCGATTTCCTCAACCTCGTTGCAGAAGGCGTTGAGTGGTGCTTCGTTAAAGAGATCCACTGCCCGATCAGTGATCGCAAAAGACGCCGCACGAAGATTGCTGCCATTGTGTTTGCACCAAGCCTCCGCTCGCCGTGGAATGCCAAGATGTCCCTCGCCTGCCGACATTATGACAAGACCTTTCGATGCACCAAAGCCATGATAATCTTTCCCAGTCGCCAAGCTCAGTGCAATATCCAAGGCCACAAAGGTTTTGCCAGAACCGGACGGGCCAATTAGACCGATAAGAGATTTTTCTTCGATCACATCATCGATCAGGTATTCTGGGTCTTTAAGCTCAACGTCAGAAATTAAAGTCAGGATTTTTCTTGGCACAGGTCCATCGTGAGCTTCATTGCTATTTGCTGGTGCAAAGTTTTTTCTGCGCGCGCCAGCGATCATTGGCTGAACGTCCAGCCATGTTTGTTCGACTGTATAACAGGGCAAAGTATGGTTCTCGGCAAGAATGCGAATTTCTTCGTCTGTGTTGCCTTTCGCAACCCAGCTTCCGACCAACTTCAACATATTTTGATGCCAATTTTGACCATTCATAGCGGCTTGAGATACGGCATCCCTAGGTAGGGGTGTGAAGTCGCCAGTTTGCGCAGCATAGAACGGCTCAAGCGGCGGGAATATGTTGTTCCAGCATTCTATATTTGGCAACGACATCAGCTCACCTCCGACATGAGGGTAACCAATTCGGGGATATAGCCTTTGGCGACCTTACTTTGGCTGGGATAGCTAATGGTGCCTGCAACGCGCATGATGCGCGATGGATTGATCACGCTTGGGTCAGTGCCAAGATTGCGTGCGATATTCTGCTGCGATTGCTTCCAAAGCTCAAGATCATGGCAGGGCGCCTCTAATCGCCAGTATGCGTGTTGTCGCTCGTGCGGTACGGAGCCAGTGGTAACAATGAAATCTGGCGCATGCTCACCAATCATCGTTTTGATGCCAGCCAACCCAATCAAATCATCTGCATCTGCAAAGCTCAGATGCGCGCAGGCTACGTCGTCGTCAGTAGCGTTGCCGTGAAGCATTGCCTTCACTGGGTTGATTGTCATGTAGACGTTCATTTTGAGATTATTCATCTCGACAATAAAAGCGGCTGCATCACCAATCTTTGACGGAGCAAACAGCCTAGAATTAGGCGTTCGATGTTCGCCAAGGCAGCGTACTTCGAAATGATGATCATCTTCCTCAGCGTTCAACCAATTTTGTGTGACTGCGCGAATGAACTGTTCGATTATTAGCCTGTTGGGGCTTAAGTTTGCGTTTGCCATATTAAGTACCTCATTCTTGAGGCGCACTGACCAATCTGCTATACTGAATGGGTAACCTTCCAAGCTACACGCCATCCAAGCCCACGGTCATTGCGCCGTGGGTCAACTATTTGCGCAGATCGGTTGCGCTTGACGGTAATGCCTCCAGCACAGCCCGCCTGGATGGCTCTGAGAGCAATCCTAGACTTGCACTGAGTTCGATTAGCTTATCTCGGGACACGACATAGCTGATGCTGCGCCAAACGCCGCCATGTAAGGGTTCTGCCGATCGGTGCTGGATGATCCACTGCTCAGCGTTGCGGCATTCAATGACGCGCCAACGTGGAGCAAGTTGGAGGACGACTTTGCCGTAACTGTCATCGGACTCGCGGTGGCTGACATTATATACTGGGGTTACGCCGGTATATAGCGAAGACGGGGGGGCTTTGAGATGCAAAGCCATCAGTAATCTGCCGCTTGCTTGTAAGTACTAGCTGTCAGAAGTTTCTTTTCAGCAAACTCCATGGCTTCCTGCACGTCATAGACTGATGCACGGTTAGGCCGACGCACAGTTAAAGGCCACGTCTGTAGTGTCCGATGACTGATCGGAAAATAATGGTGAGTGATAATGGCGGCGAGCGTTTTGCGGTCAGCATTGCGTGGCAATGGTAATTCTGGCTCCCAGTGAGCAGTCTTGAAAGTCATCACGATATCCTTTTCGTAGCGTCTGATGACTTACCGTCGCTCAACCAAGCTTTGTGGTCTAAAGCGCAACTGAAAGATTTATTTCTCTTCAGTTGCGCTTTTGTGTTTTAACTTGGCATTTTCCGCAAGACGCCTCCAATGAACTCCATTGTCGGACCGCCCCTTAATGCCAAGAATTTTTAATACTTTTTGAAGCATTCTACCGTATTCGGTGTTCGGCTCTTTGCGGATTAGGTCTACTCCAACTGTCAGCGGAATGTTAGATTTAATGCATATTAATGCAACTAGATCAGATACAAAGTGTGCATTGCGGTTGGTGCCTCTGGCACGCGAATGGCGCTTCAAATTAGCGTTACGAAGTTTGAGCGTCGCGTTCATGTAGTTTCGTGCCACTTGAAGGTTTTCCCATACACGATCACCAGTCAGCTTCGGTATCGCTTTCTCTATATCTGGCAAACTCTCAAAAACATTGATTGCCTTGTTCAAGCTATTGATTATTATAATATAGCCTTCAATATCCGACCTGGCCGCTTCGTACTCTTCATCGGTCAGTCGGGCGGGCAATAAAGTATTCTCAAAACAATCTTGGACCATTTTGGGATTTAAGTTCAAACCATCAGAAATCAAAATGACTTCTGGATCATATATTTCATCCATTGATTACCTCACGCTCTAAGAAATCGCACCACCATTCCATAACCTCTCGCCGTTGCTTGAGGTTTTTTGCATGTTGATAGTGCCGCATCACGCCAGACCGTGTTGCCGCACGTTTATGATTGAGCAAGCTATCGATAATACTCTCAGAGAAATTGGAATGCTCCGACATCAATGATGTAAACGTTCGCCTTAAATCGTGGGGATTAAAGTGTTTTATTCCCGTAGTTCGTCGAATGGCTTTTCTGAAATATGACCAAGATCTCATAGGCTCATCACCTTTACTTGATAATTGGAAGCAGCGCGTACCGTCTTCAAAGTTACTCAGGTGCAAAGCTTCGATTGCGGCCGGTAACAGAGGCAGTATGAAGGCTTCATCATTTTTTGTCTGCTTCGCGGTAAGTCTCAGCTGTTGTTCATCCAAAAAAATGTTTGATGGCTTTAGCTCGCTCGCCTCAGACATCCGAAGAGGACAGACAATCAAAAAGCGCAGGAACCGTAAATAATCACTGCGAAGTTTTTCATGAGGGTTCCACAGCATTCGCAGCTCATCAATTGAGTAGTATGAAGCTCGAGGTGGTGATGGCTTTGGCTTGTAGTGTTTAGATACATCTTTAGCTGGGTTACGCTCCAGTGCCTCTTCATCAATGAGATAATCAAAAAATCTAGAAATTGCACCAAATCTGTGACGTCCCGTTGATGGACGCTCTGAGTGTATTTGACTGATAGTACGGAGTAGCCGTCCTGTGATGACAGACGGGGGACTTTGCAGCATGCCGAGTTCACGTAGGCCATAATGAACGTGCATCAGCTCCTCTTTTTTATGCTTCGTATCGGCACCCAACCAATCAGAATAGCTTGATAGCCAAGCATTTAGTGAGCGATGCTTGAACGCGTCTCGTCGGGCTTGTTGGAATTCAAGCTCTATTTTTGCGGCGGGATCTTCGCCGTTACGAACTTCAGCTTTCACTTTTTCTACACGAAGTCTTGCTTCGTGAGGTGTCATGTTCACGGTGTCGCCTAGTCTAAGTGTCCTTTGAGGGTGCCGTTTGCCATAATAGTCCACGCCGCGTTTTCGATAATTGTAATTCCACGAAGCGCTCTTTGAATTAACCGCGAGCCGCAAGCCTGATGGATCAACAAGAATGACTTTTTGCTCAAGCGTTTTTTGTTGCTTGATAGCGCTCTCTATGGCACGGCGATCTATGGTGCATTTTATTATAGGCATCAGCCAGACAATCAGCCAGACAAGTTATGGTCACTTAACGTAAGATAGCGTATGATTGGGATCAATTAAAGAATTATTTTTATTTAACTATTGCTAAATCGCTCTGAGTGCCGCCTTAGCTCAGTTGGTTAGAGCGCCTGATTGTGGATCAGGAGGTCCCTGGTTCGAGACCAGGAGGTGGTACCATTCCCATCCCTCATTT
>Ga0209307_1002742_pt1 | contig 10325 bp, 10 predicted proteins | sample COGITO_mtgs_1105_FD_185519 | JGI IMG/M metagenome (GOLD analysis project Ga0209307, IMG submission 185519) | Pelagic marine microbial communities from North Sea - COGITO_mtgs_110530 (SPAdes) (version 2) | ecosystem: Environmental > Aquatic > Marine > Epipelagic ...
AAAAAAAATATGGACAATTTTTAGAATCTATAAATGAATTTAAGAATATATTTATAAATTATCTAAATAAATATGAACCAAATAAAAATTATATAAAATATAATAATAATTTTTTTAAATAATGGCGTTAAAATATAATCATGACTATATCTAAGTTCGTTCAGTTTATCTGAATTAGCCCATAATGATTGTTTCATTTTTTTATCATGATATACAATGTCTGTATTAAATTTTATAATGTAAAGTTTGTCATCAGTTGTATCTTCTGGATTATTATGATGACAATATGATATCTTTATTTTTTTCCTTTTATCAGCTTGATCTATAATTTGTGATAAAGTATTATTATCTTTATCAGCAATAAAATCAATCATAGAATAATGCATAGGATATTCAGAGTCTTCCTCAGTTCTTTGTACTACTAAAAGTTCATTCTTTGAATTGAATAATAATAATTTACCATAATTTTTTCCTTCTAATAAAGTACCTAAATCTTCAACACTTCCAAAACTAGTAGTCTTACATAAACTAAAACCATTAGAATTATCTTTATCCATTTATATTTCTTTATTAACAAAAATCCTCTTTAAATAAATTATGAAAAATAATAATATTACTTATATTAATATTAAAATGTATATCCAACTTAATGTTAAAATGTTAGATCAAAATCAATTGGTTCAAGTAAATACTTGTGATTTAGTTTATCAAATAAAAGATAATCTAAAAATAAAATATGCCATAAATGATAGTTTTAATTTATATTTTAAAGGAAATAAGCTATATGATTATAATACTTTAAACCAATATGATATTTGCCACGCAGATATAGTACAAGTTCTTTTTGATAATGGTTACATCTTTATTGAAACCATGAATAAAACTGATCGTGTCCTAATAAAATTGGATAACATGAATAATATTAATGAAACAGTCATTGATTTGAAAAGATATTTAGATAAGATTTATCAAAATTATTACTTAAAATTTAATGATATAATTTTAGAAAATGAATATAATAATTTAAAACTTTCTCAAATAGGTATCAAATTTAATTTAAAACAAAATGATCAAAATACTTTACATTTGGTAATTTCTTAAGAACTAATAAGATAATAATCTAATTCTTTTTTTAGTTTATCATTAATATTCATTTCTATTTCATCATATCTATCTAAATCTCTCATAATTTTCATTATTTCTTTAAACAGATCCGGACATCTGTCTATAAAAATAATGTCATTATCATCCTTTAAAACTTTGAAATTGTCTGATAGTAAACCATAAAAATATTGAGAATATGTTTTTAATATTCTTTCTGTAGTTTCAAATATTGTTCCACTAACATTTATTTTTATATACTTATTTTCAGTACCACTATCAAATAAATCTTTTAATTTTACAAGTTTATCATATTCCAGAGTCAAATTATTTCTTTCATTAATTATACTTAATTCTATATCTTTTTGATCTTTTTCTAATTTTTGAAGATCTTCTTGTATTTTAGCACTTTTATTAACAATTTCTTGTTCTTTTAATTGAAATTTAATCTTAATGCTTTGATTTAATTTAATTTTCTCATTTAGTCTTTTTTTAGTTTCTTTAATATTTTTTTCTTTTTTCTTTAATTCATTTTCTTTATCAATAAATTTTTTTTTGATTATATCTTCAGCCATTTCTAATTGCAAATCAAGTCTTTTTTTTACTTCAAAATTTATCATTTCATCCAACCTTATTTTTTGAGAAAATGATAAATTTTGATCAAATAGTTTATTTTCTAGATTAAAATTATTATTTACTGATTGTAAATTTTTATTTGAAATACTTTTATTTTTTAAGATTTTTGGATTTTTAATTTCATTAATCATTTCTTCAAATTGCATTTTTAAAATATTATTCTTATCTAAATTTACTTTATAATCCAATTCAAAATCGTCTTCTACAAGATATTCTTTAGAATTTTTTACTACATAATCTTTTGTATCTGCTTCTAAATTAATTGTAACTGCTTCTAAATTAATTGTATCTGCTTCTAAATTAATTGTATCTGCTTCTAAATTAATTGTATCTGCTTCTAAATTAATTGGATTAATATTCATTGATTCCAAGTATGAATTTAATTTATCTTGAACTGACATTTTATAATAGATAAATTTTTATGTATAAGTTAATAATAGTTTTTCAATTTTTTTAAAAATATTGAAAAATAGTTAGTTTTAATAGAAATTATTAAATTAATTATAACTATTTATTATGCTTTTTAAGAGAATTAATACTATTAATAAAAAAATACCTAGAAGATTTTTATCTACATCTCAAAGTCAAAAAAATAAAGATTTGAATAAATATTCAAAACAAATTACTCAAGATAAAAGTCAAGGTGCTTCTCAGGCAATGTTATATGCCACAGGTATGAAATTAAATGATTTCAGTAAATCTCAAATTTGTGTCTTTAGTAATTGGTTTGATTCTAATCCTTGTAATATGCATTTGAAAAAACTACAAGACAAAGTAAAAAATTCAATTAATAGAAATCAAGAAATGATAGGTTTGAGAGTTAATTCAATTGGAGTAAGTGATGGAATTTCTATGGGTACTCAAGGTATGAAATATTCTTTACCTTCTAGAGAAATTATAGCCGACTCTTATGAATCTACTATGATTGGTCATAGTTATGATGCAAGTATTACTATTCCAGGATGTGATAAAAATATTCCTGGAGCTTTAATTGGAATGATTAGAGTTAATAGACCATCATTTATGATTTATGGAGGAACTATTCAACCTGGAAATCATAAAGGATGTGATGTAGATATTGTAACGGCTTTTCAAAGTTATGGTAGATTTTTAAAAAATGAAATTAGTGATAACGAAAGAGTTGAATTATTATCCAAATGTTGTCATCCAGATGGAGGTGCTTGTGGTGGAATGTATACAGCTAATACTATGGCTTTAGCTTGTGAAGTTTTAGGTGTAACATTACCTAACAGTTCTTCTAATTTGGCAAATTCTGTTGAAAAAGAAAGAGAATGTAATCAAGCTTCTGGAACTATGATGAATCTTTTAGAAAATAATATTTTACCAAAAAGTATTTTGTCTAGAGAATCATTTTTGAATGCTATTAAAGCAATTGTTTCAGTTGGTGGATCTACTAATGCAGTAATTCATTTACTAGCTATTGCTAGAACAGCAGAAATTCATTTGACTCTTGATGATTTTGAATCTATTAGTAGAAAAACTCCTATTATTGGTAATTTCAAACCAAGTGGTGAATTCTTAATGAATGATCTTTACAAGATAGGAGGATCATCATCTTTAATCAATTATTTGATAAATAAAAATATTATTAATGGGGAATGCTATACTATTACAGGAAAAACTTTAGGTGAAAATGTAGAAGGAAGTTATTTGAAATATAATCATAATGTAGTATCATCTGTAGAAAATCCAATTAAAGAATCCGGTAATATTAGAATTTTGTATGGGAATTTAGCAGAAGATGGTTGTGTTGCTAAAATTAGTGGCAAAGAAGGTAATTATTTTAAAGGTCCCGCTAAAGTATTTGATTCTGAAAATGATATGATTACAGCTTTGAAACAGAATGTGATTGAAGAAGGTGATGTAATTTGTATTAGATATCAAGGTCCTAAAGGAGGTCCGGGTATGCCAGAAATGCTTAAACCAACATCTGCTCTTGTTGGTTATGGTTTAGAAGGTAAGGTTGCATTAATTACTGATGGAAGATTTAGTGGAGGTAGTTGTGGATTTATTATTGGCCATATTACCCCAGAAGCATATTCAGGAGGATTAATTGGAATAATAGAAAATGGTGATATTATTTCAATTGACATTCAAAAAAATTTAATTAATTTGAATGTAAAATCTACTCAAATTAAAAATAGAATTAAACATAGAAATTTAAAACAAGAAAAATTAACTGGTTATCTAGATAAATATAGAAAACTAGTTGATACGGCTACTAATGGTTGTATCTGTTAAATTATTTAGAAGCTTTTTTGTTTTTTTTTTTATTTTTTCTTTTATTATTAGAAACATTTACATTTTGAAGATTAACACCTGAATTATCAGAATCTGAATCAAGATTTTTCATATCTTCTTTTAACATATCCTTTACAGTTTCCTCTTCATTCACAGCTTCATTTTTAATAACAACTTTTTCATCTTCAGTAGAATTATTATCACTACTGTTTTCGTATTCTTCTTTTTCTTCAGTTACGGATTCTTGTTGTTGTTCTTCAGTTACGGATTCTTGTTGTTGTTCTTCAGTTACGGATTCTTGTTGTTGTTCTTCAGTTACGGATTCTTGTTGTTGTTCTTCAGTTACGGATTCTTGTTGTTGTTCTTCAACTACTGCTTCAACTTGTTGTTGTTGTTCTGCTTCAACTTGTTGTTGTTGTTCTTCTTCAACTACTGCTTCTTCTTCTTCTTGTTCTTCTTCAACTACTGCTTCTTCTTCTTGTTCTTCTTCAACTACTGCTTCTTCTTCTTGTTCTTCTTCTACAACTTTTTCTTGTTGTTGTACTTCTTCAACTTTAACTATAGTTGCATTCCAATTACCGTTTTCATCTTGTTTAACAACAAATGGTTTTTGTTCTTCTACAGATTCTACATTTTGTGTTTGCTTTCTATTTCTAGAAGAAAGTAATAATAGACCTCTATTTGACATAATATATTAGATATAACCTATATATTTTTTTAAATACTTTTTCTAAACTAATTGATATAAATGAGTTTTTTTATCTCAACTGGTAAAATAAAAAAAAATGATAGTATAGATTATCCAAAACAAGATATTACTTCAAAAAAAGTAAATCAAATACAGACTGGTGCTGGAGAATCTGATAATGTTACAATTGAAATATCCAAAAATTTTTTAGATTTAGAATCAGATCTATATCTTCAAGGTCCAAAAGAAATGGGAATAAAAGGTGCTACAGAAATTATTAAAGAAATGAAATCTAAAGGTAAAGATGCATGTAAAAAAGCCAAAAAAAATCTTAAGAAATTTATTGAAGCTAGAAAAGATGGTTCTAAACCAGAAGAAGATGAAGTTGTTAGAACTGTTTTTGATGCTTTTGTTTTATATGTATGTAAATCAAAATACATTAAACTGAGTAATAAGGATTTAAGTAAAATGGCTAAAAAATAAATATTTATAAATATATAATATGAATATTGATTTTGAAAATCAAAAAAAAGAGTTACAAAAAGATACATCTTTTTTACAAAATATAATTAATCATCATACCAATTTAAGTGTTAGTGATTTATTAAATTTTTTAGATTCATCATGGTATTTACCTATAATAAATTTGGCAGTGGAAAACGACAATACTGAAATTATACGAAATGTTCTTAATAAAACTGATGATACCGATTTAATAAATAAAGATGTTTTAACAAAAAGAGATCTTAATAGAAAAAAATTACTAAAAGTTTTTTTTAAAAAGAAAATATAAAGTTTATTCAAAGTCTGAGTCATTAAAAACTAGCTTACAAACACTGGCTATATTTCACAAAAGTAATTGTTTTAGCACTAAATTTTTATACTTTTAATTGATGCAAGTTAAAAGTTTATCTTACATAATAATAGACAATATTTTTTTTATAAATATACATATACATATATAAAAAAAAATAAATGCAAGAGGTGGGATTCGAACCCACGAAGCTAACGCACTGCCGCTTAAAGGCAGCCCCTTTGACCGCTCGGGAACCCTTGCTAAAATTATTATTTTAAACAAGGGTTATTTGACGAAATAAATTGTCTACCCCTTGCTAAAATTATTATTTTAAACAAGGGTTATTTGACGAAATAAATTGTCTAACCCTTGCTAAAACTTTGGTTTTGTTTTTTGTTTTTTTTAAAGAATTATATATAATGCAAGAGGTGGGATTCGAACCCACGAAGCTAACGCACTGCCGCTTAAAGGCAGCCCCTTTGACCGCTCGGGAACCCTTGCTAAAAATACTATTTTAAACAAGGGTTATTTGACGAAATAAATTGTATATCCCTTGCTCATAAAAACTTTGTTTAAGATATATTATCAAAAACAAAAATATAATTTTTATAAATTAGAGTAACGCAACTATCTTACTCTTTATTATTTTTTTTTTCAAGTAAATTATTTAACACAGTTATTCAAAGTTGTTGACCTAATATTAAATCAACCCTTACAAGTATTAGTTTATTACTAATATTATTATATTAATAAATCTTTAAATTATTTTTCTTTAAATATAATAATGTCAAATTCTTTGGGAAAATATTTATTAAATAATATCAAAAATGAGGTCTATGATGATTATGTAAATTTAATATCAAATAATGGTACTATTGTAAAAATTCATAAATGTATAGCTAGGAAATCAAATTTTATTAATTTATTAATTAATGAAAATTCAGAGGAATCTGTAATTGAAATTACTTTAGATTATGACTTGTCTACTATTGAGATTTTTAGAAATTATTTATATGAAATTAAAATTAATTTAGATCAATCAAATTTTAAAGACTTATTTTATTTATCTGATTATTTGTCTGTTATAGATTTATGTAAATACTCGTTAAATTGGATATTTAGATCTTACTTAAATAATTCTAATGCAATATCATGTTATAAATATATCAAATCTAGTTCATACAAAGAATCGGAATATTATGAAAAAATTAAAATTTTCATTAATAAAAATTTAAATGACATTTTATGTAAAAATGAAATAAAACTTTTAAACAAAAATGAATTTTATTCATTCTTAGGACCAGATTTAAATCAAAAATTAATTTTAAATTCTTTTAAATTATGGTCAGAAGATATGGAAGTAAATGAAAAAAGATTAAATTTAAAAAAGTTATTAGATGAAGAAATATTTATACCTGGACTAATTGATATTCAAGAATTATTTTCAGATTATTTTGTTTATTTAGATTTTTTGAATATTGAATTATCTGATAATGAAAAATTAAGTATTATAGAGCTATCAAATTTTAGAAAAAGCAATCATTTATATAATAAAAATGATTTTGATAAATATAAATGGTGTATGAATCTGAAAGAAGGACAAGAAATAGATTTTAAAGACAAATGTAGTTATAAATGGTTAACAGGAATTATTAAAAATTGTAGAAAAATTAATAAAAGTTCAATATATAATAGTAGTAAAATAATAGAAATGAACAAAGAAATAGAATTTATTTTACCAGATGATATTAATCATATTGATTATTTACACAATAATACTATAGAATGGAGAAAACAATTAGAAAAAAATATGATAATAAATTTTTGCGATAATGATATCAAAAATTCTTGAAAAACAGGGGGACGAAATATTAATATTAACATCAGAAATATTTTTAGTAAAAACATCAATATATTCCACAGATGTATTTTCATCTAAAATAATATTGTTAGATTATTTTTTAGATATAAAATTAAAAATCGAAAAATTTAAAGATATAAAATTAAATACAAAAATTTCTTACTTAGTATATATTGACAATGAATGACAATAAAATATGGATTCCAGATAAATTAAATAAATGGATAATGGCAGAATTAGTTGAAGAATTAGATGATAATGAATATATGGTTAAAACAGTAGAAGGATTAAAGAAAGTTAAGAAGGATGATTCAAAGCCAACAAATAATATAAATAAAGTAGAAAGAATTTATAATTTGGTAAACTTAGTTCATTTACATGAACCTGCTATTTTAAGTGTTATAAATCAAAGATATATGTTAGATAAAATTTATACTTTTACAGGACCAATATTAATTGCAGTTAATCCTTTTAAAAAATTAGAAATATATGATAATCAAAGAATAAAAAATTATTTTGAAAACAATAATAATTGTAAACTAGAACCTCATATTTTTAATATAAGTAATTTAGCTTATAAAAATTTAATCAATAATAAAAAAGATCAATCTATTTTAATTAGTGGAGAAAGTGGAGCTGGAAAAACTATTAGTGCTAGATTAATTATGAATTCTTTATCAACAATTAGTTATTCAAAATCTATTGAAAATTCAAAAATAGAAAAATTAATTTTAGCTTCAAATTCAATCCTTGAAAGTTTTGGTAATGCAAAAACTATTAGAAATGATAATTCTAGTAGATTCGGAAAATTTATTAAATTGTTTATTGATACTAATAAAGGTAATTTGGTAAATGCTAAAATAGAAACATATTTATTAGAAAAAGTTAGAGTTGTAAATCAATCTAAAAATGAAAGAAATTATCATATATTTTATCAATATTTAACAAAATCAGGTATTACCTCACCATATAACTATTTGAATAATGAATTTATAGAATTAAATGATGATTTAGATAAACAATTAGAATTAGATCAAGCTTTTGAAACATTAGGTTTTTCTAAAGAAATAGTGAATTCAATTTACAATTTAATTATGGGTATTTTAGAATTAGGTAATATTAGTTTTGAAAACAAAGATATTAATCAATATAAAAAAGTCGCAGATCTATTAAATGTTTGTCCTAATTTATTAGAGGAAACATTAACCAAAAAAAAAATAAATGTCGCAGGGGATTTTTGTATTTCAGAATTAAGTCTGGATCAATCCATAAATAAAAGAGATGCTTTAGCTAAAGAAAGTTATGAATATTTATTTAATTATATTGTTAATTTTATCAATAGTAAAATTTATCAAGAACAAAATAAAGAGAATTTAAAATTTATAGGTATATTAGATATATTTGGTTTTGAAATTTTTCAAAAAAATGATTTTGAACAATTTTGTATTAATTATGCTAATGAAACTTTACAAAATCAATTTAATAAAAATATATTTGAATATGAACAAAATATGTATCAAAATGAAGGAATTGAATGGGATTTCATTAATTATTCAGATAATCAAGAATGTATTGATTTAATTCAAAATAATAAAACTGGTATTTTTGGTTGTCTGGATGAAGTTTGTAGATTTCCAATTGGTAATGACAAAAAATTTATTGAAGCTATTTCTAAAGAAAATTTAAAAAAAAACAAATATTTTCAATGTTCAAATATTAACAAAGTTAGAGGCGAATTTTTGATTGAACACTACGCAGGAAAGGTCAAATATAATATTGGAAATTTTTGTGATAAAAATAAAGATCAATTAAATATTGACTGTATTAATTTATTGAAATCTAGCTCTAATTTAATTTTAGAAAAATATCAAAATAAGAATGAAAAAAAATGTTCTAATATTAAAACTATTAGTTTAGGTAGTCAATTTAAAAATCAATTGAAAAATTTGTTGAAAGTTATTTCTGAAACAGATTTACACTATATTAGATGTTTAAAACCTAATGATCAAAACTTAGCAAATATAATTGATAATAATAGAATGAGTGAACAGTTAAAATATAATGGTGTTTTAGAAGCTATTAGAGTAGCTAGATTAGGATTTCCAATTAGATTTTCATTTGATGAATATGATGACAGATATAATATTATAAGTAAACAAACACAAAAATTAAATTTAACTAAAGAAAGTTTACAAAAAGGAAACACTATGTATTTTCTAAAAAAAGATACTTATCAACAATTAGAAAATATTAGAAATAAAGAATTAAGTAAATATGCAACAATTATTCAAACTATATTTAGGTCTTATCAAAAATTTAATAAATATCAAAAAATGAAATCATCATCTTTCGCTATTCAAAAGAATGTTAGATCAATGATACAATTTAATAAATATCAAAAAATGAAATCATCATCTTTAGCTATTCAAAAGAATGTTAGATCAATGATACAATTTAATAAATATCAAAAAATGAAATCATCATCTTTAGCTATCCAAAAGAATTTTAGATCAATGATACAATTTAATAAATATCAAAAAATTAAAGATTCGAATAAGTTAATAGAAGTTATAGTAGATGAAAATTCTACTCAATTAACAGAAGATATAGTAGATGAAAATTCTACTCAATTAAAAGAAGATATAGTGGATATAAGTACCCAATTAGAATATGTTTTATCTGTAGACACTTATGATAATCAAGTTATAATTGATTTAAATGAAAAAATATCAGAACAAACTGATAAAATATTAGAACAAACTGAAAGAATATCAGAACAAGAAAATCAAATTAGTAATATTTTTGCTCATTATAAACAAATAATTAAAGATAAAGATCATATATTAATGAATAATGAAGATGTTTGTGATAATTTAATTAATAAAATAAATAGGCTTTTAGTTGAAAATAATAAATTAAAAAATGAAATTTATCAATTGAAGAAATAAATTGGTTGATAAAATACCTATCCTAATTTTATT
>Ga0209307_1002743_pt1 | contig 10323 bp, 14 predicted proteins | sample COGITO_mtgs_1105_FD_185519 | JGI IMG/M metagenome (GOLD analysis project Ga0209307, IMG submission 185519) | Pelagic marine microbial communities from North Sea - COGITO_mtgs_110530 (SPAdes) (version 2) | ecosystem: Environmental > Aquatic > Marine > Epipelagic ...
AATGGAAACTATCGAAGAGAAGTACTCTCTGCTCACCTGTTCACCGATCTAGATCAGGTAAGAGAACAAGCACAAAGGTGGATGTGGGATTACAACCATATTCGCCCTCATCAATCGCTGGATAATCCTCCACCAGTAAAGTTCAGTCAACAAAGGTCATATCCTTGCCCTCCAAGTCTGAACATTGATCTTGAATTATTGGAAGAAACTATATTTACAAATGCTTCGGGTTAGGGGACCCTTACATTTGAAAGTGGGTGGTTTATATGTCGGTGTCAGGATTTTATAGTTGGGAGAAACCTAACCTTAATTTCTCCCTAAAATCAATGTTGAAGAAGTTAGTATCTCCTTTTAAGAAGTTATTCAGTAGGTTAAAGTTGAATAATAAGAGATTGGATGGGTTAAATAGTGTTTTGAGTAGAATGGTAAATAGTTGATTATCAGTATTAAAAATAGGTATAATAGGTAAGGAGACCTAAATGACCTATCTCTTTTTGGTTTATATACGGTTTTAGTTTAATATTGATTTATAAATAAATTTAAAATAAAATATTATGTTAAGAACTTTTAAACTTATTACCATATCCATTTCTTTTTTCCTTCTTCTGGGATGTGCAGGAAAAATAAATAAAGAAAATTATTCCAAAATAGAAAACGGAATGACTGTTTCTGAAGTTAAATCAATTCTTGGAGAAGGAGAATCAAATGCATCTTCAAGTGTTGACTTAGGTTCATATGGAAGTATGAACTCTGAAGTGATAACTTGGCAATCTGGAGTTAATGTTATTGTCATTACTTTTTCAAATGGGGAAGTGATGAGTAAAGCACAAACTGGATTATAAAATTTAATTAATTAAAAACATTATTATGAACGACGCGATTATTATTTTTATGATCATAGGTCTTGTAATTGGATCTTTAATAGGTGGGTTGATTTTACGATTATTAGCAAAGTATATTGGTAAAGTTGAAAGGGTAAAATACTGGAATTCAGTTTTAATATCATTTTTATCTTCTATTATTTATTTGATTGTCACTTATTCACTCGGAACTGACATACTGAAAATGGGAATTGAAGGAATGATTATTTATAACTTAATTTTTCTCTCAGTTCTTTACATTTCTTTTGGAAAGATGATTTGGAAATGTACCTGGTTACAATCTTTCAAGTCTAATATTATTTGGATTTTGGTTTATACTGTTACAATGGCGATAATGTTTGGAAACTCCTAATTTATTTAATCCCTTTTTTATTGATATCCACCCCAACAAACCTCCTACCAATAGAGTTAGAAACAACTCCCGTAGTTCCACTTCCCATAAATGGATCTAACACTGTAGATACCCCATTTAATAGGACAGCTTTGATTGATATTTAGGTTAATACTCATGCAGCTTTTCGGTATATGTCAGGTGGTATTTGATCATCCAAAGATTGATGCCTTCTTTCAAAGTTGTAATAGTTGAAGTACTCAGCTAACTTCTTATACAGATCCAGTCCAGATTTTGCTGACGATTTACACTTCATCATCTGAATAACTTCTTTATACTATAAGGAATATTCCGATCATTCAGGTCCATCGGGCCATGAACTTGCTGGCATAATCTTGTTTTCTGAAAGACAAGATGGCGTTATTTACAATTTCGGCTTTCAAATGCGAATGGATGACTCTATTTATTGGCTTCGCATTGTGAAGTAATCAGCGAACAAAGCACTTTTGAATCTTGGTTCGAATCGGTTGATTTGGTATGATAAAGTAGATTCCTGAGTTGAGCTCAATACTAGATGATTCTTGAGGAAAAACATCTACCGTTTCTATGAGCATGCCAAGGCTATTCAACACATGAAAGGATAATTGATCACTCTCAGAGGAGATGCGAATTTGACCCTTTCCGCAAAGAATGGAGTAGGCGTCAAAGAGGTTATTGTCATTAAGCAGTCCACTTGGAGAATGAGGGTAGATTGTATCCAGCACGCCCGACGGAGTTAGCCCAGAGGCGAAGAATGATCCGTAATTTACTTTACCCTCGCTGATTCTTGTTAATTCGGTCGAATCGAGAAGAATTGGAAATGGATGCCAAGAATTGTGTATTCCTGATACATATTCCAGGTTCTTGCTAGGAATTAAATCACTGGACGGATTTTTTTGGATTAATCGGAAAAAGTAGGCGTCTTCCGCATCGAATTTTGTTCCAATTCCTTGGAGGCTCGAACTATCGGGTCCAACATTACCAACATTAAATGTCTTCACTCTAGAGTGCAGCGGAAGCAGTGGGAATTCTATGTCAATTGTATCTCCATTGTTTAAATTGTAATCGAACAAAGTTGATTCGATGATTACCAGAGAATCCTCCAACCACGGAAGAACAAATACCCGGCAATTTGTGGAGTCAGATGAAATAAGGCAAAAGTTTGTCCATTTCAGAGTGTTTTGAGAAACAGCAGTGATTGTACATGCTCCATTGGAATTCCTGAACACTGTGTCAATGGCGGTCTCAATCTTAATCCAATTCTTTGAGAGAAGAGTTGTATCCCCGTTAGTCTTGAAGTAGACACCATAACAACTATTCAAGGTCAGTGATTCTGAGACGATTTTGGTAATGGCCCACCTATGCTGGGAAGAAGCCGGAGGAAAACAATTGCCCGTTTGGCCTTTGGTCTCCGAAACTTGAAGGAGAGCTAACAGGAAGATGAAGACTCTAGTCATAATAGGTCATTTGCTGTTTGAATATAAGTCTAAGAAAATGTTCTATCATCAAATGATCTAAGAAAGTCCCATTGACAATGCATTTTATTCCCCTCAGGAATATCTTTCAAGGGATTCTGTCTCAAAAGCAAGCTTCATCGCTTAAAAAAGGATTACTGCGTGATCCGTTTTAGGCCTCAAAGGCAACACCAAAGCCTAGGCCTGCGTCCTTTTGTCTTTTCTCTTCCCCGCTCATTGAAGCGAGCTTCATCGGATAGTAAAGGATTACTGCGTGATCCGTCTTGGGCTCTTTGGCAACACCAAAGCCTAGGGACTTCGTCCTTTTGCCTTTTTTCATGATCAGAGATTCGAATTTATTCTGCCACTATTAGTAGAGGATTACTTCGTGATCCGTTTTGGGCCTCAAGGGCATCACCAAAGCCTAGGGACTTCGTCCCTTGAGTCTTTCCTCTTCCCCGCTCATTGAAGCGAGCTTCATTCGCGGGAAAAAGAAAAGCCTCTTGCTACGCAAAAGGCTTTAGTGGTCGGGGTGAAAGGATTCGAACTACATAGTTAAATATTTGATAATTAAAGTATTAACTTTGTTAAAAAGTCAGTTTTGGGTGATTTTGGGGAGTACTACTCCCCAAACTTTTATTCAATTATGATATACTCAATTTTGGTTATCGACTACTACAATTTCACATAGAAACCCTAATCTCCTTCAATCCCCTTCTACCCGATTGAATATCTCTCAGAAAATAAACTGAGAAATTCTGTGACATTTTAACGTTTATCGTTTTACTACCATATTTATAGATAACCTAAGTGTTCCAATCATAGGGTTCAAACACTTTTACCCCTTTATCCAACAACTCACATCGGGGAGGGAAAGGATTAGGGAGAAGTCGGTTAGTAGTCTGTAGGATTGAAATAATATCCAAACATAACGGATGAGGTTTCACCGATAGGGTTGAAAATGGTTTTGGTATAAGATAGATATGGGGGATTCAAACTGACTGGTCTATTCGAAATCCAATAACTGAAGAATGGATTCATTCATTAACAGATTATGAAAATAAACTGAAGGGGTTTGGTACACCCAATTCTAAGGTTAGAATAAAACACTACTGAGAATTTATGATGTTCTTATTCAGGGATTACTTGATTACAGAACATGATATAACTGGAATGTTGAGGATTCACACTACCGTATGAATCACTCAACGATGAGATGATTCTGATGAAATCAGAACCACTCATCATAGGATGTTTAAATACTGAAAGATAAAGGAGTTAATATGAAACAATCACCAGAAGAACTACATGATGAACTAATGAATAACCTCAATGGGTTTATGGAAGATGTTGGAATACATCTACCACCCCATAAAATAGAATCCACTACAACTTCTCTAATTCACTTATTCATATCCTTTGAGAAATACAAAGAATCCATAATGGATAGAGGAAGAAAAGTATTAGAGAAGGGTTTCGGTAAACTACCCATTGAAATTCAAAATGATACAAAGGAGAAATATGAACGATAAACTACTGACTAAACAAGAAGTAATGACCTACCTAAACATCAGTAGAAGACATTTTGAGAAATTGGTAACGGAAGAAAACCTACCCATCATTAAGATAACTCAGAATAAGAGGTATATGAGGTTATCTGACCTTCATAGATACCTGAACACTAAGATGATTAATAAACCTCAGGAAACCACTCAGGAGGTACAACCTGAATCAGATTTCCAATGGAACAATATATGGGGGAAGTAGATGAGGTTGAAGTTGAATACTAAGAGTATTGATGGGTTGAATAGTGTTTTGAGTAGAATGATAAGTAGTTGATTATTAGTATTAAAAATGGTTAATAATTGGTTAATTAACCTAAATCTCCTATATTTTTTTGTTGTCTATACGGTTTTAGTTTAGTATTGTTAAATAACTTAAAAAAATATTATGAAAAATTCAAGAAATATCAACGACCAAATTGTGAAACTGATTGGTTGTGCAATGTGTATTCTAACCCTATCTTCTTGTAGTAATGAAATACCTGAAGAGTGTTTTGGACTATACTCAATGGAACCAATTGAAGTGAATTTGAAATATATTGGACCTTCAACGTTACAGGTATATTATAGTATACATATGGGACAGACGGACCCAGTACTTTACATGGAAAATACTTGGGTTGGAAACGAAATTGAACCAAGTCATCATATGAAAGGATTTGAATTAATAGATTGTGAGGAAAAAGAGGAAGGGGTTTATGTGATTAAATTTTCTGAAGGAAAAGAAGGAAGTTATGTGAACGAGTTAACCGTAGATGTTAATTCAAATACTCTTAGAACTACAAAAGCTAGTGGGGATCTTGAGTACCTTGAGTTGACCAGAACATCATCAGATATTTGCAGTGAATCAAAGGATCGGAAGTGTAATCCTTTATGGTGGCAATATTAAATCTAATCACCTTTATCATTAGAACAGTCTGGGTGAACGTAATGAAGGATTAAAACATGAATGTATTTAAAACAAAGGATCAGTTAGATTTTATTGGAAAGAGGTTAGGTATTTGGAGTGTTTTTCCTGAATCCCCTGACGAACAATATTGGAGCTCAGTAATTCGATATTGTTGTGAAAATCCAAATAGATTGGTTCAAGATCATTTAAAGAAATCACTCAAATCGTTGTTTAAATTAACGGACCTCATGGATGAAGAGGTTATTGTTTCTTTCAACAAAGAAAGATCCATACTAACTAATTACAGACTTATTATCGACGAATTCGATAAATTCTTTTCTATTCCGTTAAGAAATATAGTATTCTGGAAGGAGTTAATATTTGATGAGGAGATAATAACGAACCATTCATCGAGTTTGAATGAATCTTCTATTTATTATTTGGATGGTAACAATGAATTAAAGAGTTTAGAGAAAAAAGTATTAATCCCTTTTCTTACTCCTCAAATATTGAATCAATTTAGGGAGGATATGATTAACATGACCTTTGAAACTGTTGGTTTAATAAACACAGGTTATCTGAGTGACCCAAATCCACGATATGACCTTTTCATCAAAGAATTATCTGAGGTTTCAGGAGATCAGTATAATGAGAATTTAAGTCATCTAAAAGCAAAAATAAACTACGATGATGGAAGTCTCATTGTAGGTGCTATAGTAACAGATATTATATAATGCACCATGTCACAAAAATATCAATGTCCTAATTGTTCATCATTCACTTACAAAGAAAAGTCACCTGGAGGGTGTTTGTCTGGACTCGCACTCATTTCATTTCTGGGAGGAGGTTTTATAACATATGTTTGGGGATATATTAGTTTTTTATTCGAAATGTCTGTACTTATTGGATTGGTTTTAGCAATAGTGTTTGTGTTTATTCAATCAAGTATAGATACTAAAAGAAAAAATCAAACTGGTCAATTCCCAGCGGAATGCAATCAATGTAAATACGAAGGGGTTATTGACTTAAGGGATTAAATTAATACCACATCCACCCCTACAAACCTCCTACCCAATCGGTTAGAAACAATTCCCGTAGTTCCACTTCCACAGAAGGGATCTAACACTAAATCACCTTCATCAGTAGTTTGAAGAATGGGTACAATAGGTAGGTTTATTGGGAAAGGTGAAGGGTGTTCAACATCACCTTTTCTTTGGTTAGATACAGATGTACGAATCACATCCTCATCCCAATAATCAGGTAAGTTTTTACCCTTAGAATCTTTAAAATAGGGAGATACCGTTTTCGGTGTTCTCCCTTTTGTGTTTCTATGTCTGGGTGGTGATGTTGAAGAATTCGACTCTATGGGAAGAGTTAATCGATTGTATTTGTAATCCATACTCTTCACAAAGTGAAAGATGAACTCATAAGAAGGAGTTAGATTCGTTTTAGAAGAAGATGGTTTCGGATTGGTTTTATTCCAAATAATGGTATTTCTAAGTATCCATCCTCTATTCTGTAATCCAATACAAACTTTATGAGGAACGTTCTGAAGGTTCCCATTTTGGAAAGTATCACCAATGTTCAGAAAGAAGGATCCTCTCTCATTTAGAACTCTCCACCAATCCGTCATATGGTTAACCAACCTCTCTACATATTCATCAGAGGTTTTCTCATTACCTAATCCACCTTCATGGGTGTATAACCTCTTATTCCAATAAGGTGGAGATGTAAATATGGTTTGAACCTCTCCATCCATTAACTCAGATAGATCATCTGAAGATTTTTGATAGAACCTCCAATTCTCAGTGTTAGGTGGAATTGGTTGAGGTAATCTTTCAGATCCATTCAAATACTCTCTTTCCTTTTGAATCCGTTTAGATTGGAGATAGGCTTGGTTCAAACTGATATCACCTCTATCCAATAAATCAATCAGATCTGAATCAATCTTATCAATAAAAAGTAGTTTTCCTAATCTCGAAGATGGTATACCTAACCTTTGAGATACCTCATCTCTTCCATTTGAACCTTTGTTCATTTGAACAGAAGTTAGATCCGTTCTTTTTCCTTGACCAACTTCATAATGAGATTTAAGAGTATGATACTCATTCAGTAGTTCGGAGTAACTCTTAACCCTTTGTTTGTTGTGATGAATAAGAAGTAATTCTTCCTCTTTATCAGAAGTAGAAAACTCAACCTCTACTTCTTTCCACCCTAATCTTTTAATAGATTCAAATCTTCTGTTTCCACTAAGAACCTGATACATCTTATTGATTACTAAAGGTTGAAGTAACCCTACTTCAGAGATACTCTCCATCAAATCTTCTATATCTGATAATTGATAGATTTCTTCATTCTTTGGATGATGTGAGAGTTTGACTACTCTGATTTTCATTCAACTAAATTGTCGAACAAATGGGAGAAATGCAAATCAAAATCAGGGATTATTTCGTAACTTAAGAACATGAGTTCAAAACGAAGAAGAAAAGAAACCAAAAAGATTAGAGATTCTTATCCAACCATCACTCTGAAAGAGTTGGAAGATGAAGGAGTTATACCTAAGAACTTTCACCTATTTGATAGAGTGGATATGAAAGAGTATCAACTTAAACACAAAACAAATTGGTGGAAGAGAATGAGTGAAACCACCTAAAGAGGGGTGGTGGGTATTTCTTTGTAAACCGATTCAAACCTTTTCATTGGGTTTGAAAATGGGTGGTTTATATATCGATGTCAGGTTTTTGTAGTTGGGGGAAAATTAACCTTAATTTCTCCCTAAAATCAATGTTGAAGAAGTTGGTATCTCCCTTTAAGAAACTCTTCAGTAGGTTAAGGAATACGAATAAGAGTATTGATGGGTTAAATAGTGTTTTGATCAGAATGGTAAGTAGTTGATTATCAGTATTAAAAATAGGTATAATAGGTAAGGAGACCTAAATGACCTATCTCTTTTTGGTTTATGTACGGTTTTAGTTTAATATTGATTTATAATTAAAGTTAAATTAAGACCTTACGAAAATGAATGAAACAAACACTTTAAAATGGAATGAAAATCCTAAAATAATCATCGTACTATTAATTGTTTTCTTCCCTCTTGGTCTTTATTTTATGTGGAAGAACTCTATTTGGAGTAAAAAGACTAGATGGATAGTAACTGGGATAATATCTATTATGGTTATTGGTAATGGTTTTAATGGTCAAGGGTCTAAAAATCCAGGTGATTTAATAGATTTATCGGGTACGTACAATTTTAACAAAAGTCGAATGATAATGGGAGAACAAACTTCGATGAAATCAACTCTAATATTGAAAAAAGACTCTAACTCTTACAATTACATTATTGACGAAGTCACATGGACTGGATATGGAAATGTTATCGGTAAAGGTCATTTCGAGGGAAAATTGTCAGATAAAATTTCCAGTGAGTATAATTCCACACTGGAACAACTCACATATGAGTGGAAACTTCAGGGAAAGAACGAATTAGTTGAAAGAGGAGGTTATTTTGAATTATCCGATTATCATTTCGACATAAAAAATCCAAGTAATGATGTTTATCTCCACCTAAGTTTTAGTGAAGGAAGGGGAGATTCTCAAAGTTTTAAGAGAGAGTAAATATTTCAAATCAATGAAGTATCACTTGTAGATTATTACTTATAGAAGTTCGAAAATGTATTGTAGAAATTGTAAAACTGAAGTCTCCGAAAAGAGTAAAGTTTGTCCAGGTTGTGGATGTGACCCGTTAGACGAAACTAAATTTTGTCAAGAATGTGGTTCAGAAACTACCCAGAAACAAAAGATGTGTACGAAGTGTGGATGTGAATTGGTCACATCCGTCCAAACTGTTCTCCAAAAGGAATCAACAGGAAATTCTAAGGATTGGATGACAACACTTTTATTGAATATTTTCCTTGGTTATTTGGGTGTTCACAGATTCTATACAGGTCATTCAGGTATAGGAGTAATACAATTACTAACATTTGGTGGATGTGGAATATGGACATTGATTGATTTCATAGTAATTGTCACTCACAAATTCAAGGATAGTGAAGGAAACTTATTGGTTAAGTCTTAAACTAGTAGTATTAACTCTTACACCTTTCGTATTATTCTACTTACCGATACGGTATGTTGAGTCTGGACCCACGATTTGTATTTATAAAAATATCACAGGTCATAATTGTTATGGATGTGGGATGACAAGAGGAATAATCTCCTTTATACAGGGAGATTTTTCAGATTCAATAGGATATAACCCTCTTATCGTTTTTGTAGTTCCGATAGGAATGATGATTTATATAAAAGAGTTGAATAAAACTGTCAAAAAACTGAACTTCACATTGTTTATTTAATACATCAGATGTTGTTTGGATTTATCTCTCCAACCTGATTGATTTTTATACTTCACAAAGAATATCTTCAAATCACTTTGATTAGAATATTCAACAAAATATATCTTCTTATCTGATTGATTGGGGTAATCTACAAAATACCATAACCCATTGTTCCCATCAGATTGATTTGGGTATTCTACTTTGAATACCTTTAAATCACATTGATTTTCATACTCAACAACAAATACCTTAACATCAGATTGGTTGGGGTAATCAACTGAGAATACCTTTTGGGAATAGGATGTTAGTGGTAGTAGAAACAATATGAAGAGGATGTGTTTCATCAAGTGAGTGTTTTATTATAATACCAAACTTAACAAATCCTCAAATAAACTCTTCGATTTAGAAGTAAACCCACCTAAAGGGGGTGGGGTATTTTCTTGTAAACCGATTCAAACCTTTTCGTTTGGTTTGAAAGTAGGTGGTATATATGTCGAAGTCAGGTTTTTATAGTTGGGAAAAACCAATTCCATTATCATTTTAGAGTACACCCCAAATGATAGTATTTGAAACCCAGTAATGTAAATCGTCAGCAAAATCTGGACTGAGATAGAAGTAAAACTAAGTGATACTTTGGTACATTTCAAACGTTGATTGGAATGACCACAAAACAGTCCAAAATGAGAAAATTAAAATCAACTGAGTCAGTGGTTCGTGACATTAAAAGAAGGACCAAGCGAAAGTTTGCTGCAGAAGAGAAGATCCGAATTATATTAGAGGGTCTAAAAGGCGAGGAATCAATCAGTGCTATTTGCAGAAAGGAAGGGATATCC
>Ga0209307_1002760_pt1 | contig 10294 bp, 10 predicted proteins | sample COGITO_mtgs_1105_FD_185519 | JGI IMG/M metagenome (GOLD analysis project Ga0209307, IMG submission 185519) | Pelagic marine microbial communities from North Sea - COGITO_mtgs_110530 (SPAdes) (version 2) | ecosystem: Environmental > Aquatic > Marine > Epipelagic ...
TTTACGCAGGAATTTAGGGTCGTCGTCCGGTGCGCCGGGACCTGATCCACGCCTTGCCCGTCCGCCCAGACCCCCAGCGGGCCAGATCCTGCCCAGTAGGAGCCAGAAAAGTCCCCCCAAGATTGGCAGCACGATCACGATCACAAGCCAGACATATTTGGGCAGGGTGCGAGTCAGGCTTTTATCGCTACGAAGGACATCGATGATCGAATAAATATAAAAAGCCAATCCGAGCAGAACCCCGGCTACACGAATCATGGACCTAGGGTACGCCATGTTCGGGATCTGTGTCGGGGTAGCGTGGGCAGTGTGAAGAACAAGTCATTTGCCTGGTTGAGCTATACCGCGATTAGGGTCGCACTGGTCGTCCTAGTTTGGTTTGGTATCCAGTTTTTTACCCCAGTCCGGGGGGTTTTCGCAGTGGTTCTCGCGCTCTTGATCTCTGCAGTCTTTAGCATCGCCTTTCTGGGGAAGCAGCGCGATGCCATGAGTGAATCAATGTTTGGTTTCTTTCGTCGGCTCAACGAACGGATCGATGCGGGTGCAGCAAAAGAGGACTATTTCGAAGACGAGCAACTGAATCAGGGCTCCCAAAACCTAGACAAACAGAACCGAGATCTACAGGGAAAGTCCGACGGCGAGAGCAACCCCGTAGATCAACAGCAGGTTCCCGGTGGCCTTGAGGACGGGGATCAAGGCGGGACCGCTGGATCCTCGACGAACTAGTTTGATGGGAAGAAAAACCCAGGGAAGCGCGGCATATCCCACTAGCACCCAAAGGCCGTAAGGAATTACAAGAGCAGCCGGCACCATAAACGCGATAATGAGTGAACCCACGTACAACTTTCTGGTGTTTTGATCCCCGATTCGTACGGCCAGAGTTCGCTTATTGTGTTCGGTGTCACCTGGAATGTCGCGCAGATTGTTGGTAATCAGAATCGAGCAAGCGAGCGCGCCGACCCCGACGGAGGCAATAAAAGCGGCCAGTGTGATTTCCATGGTTTGGACGTAGGCGGTCCCCATGACCGGGACGATTCCAAAGAATACGAAAACGAAGAGTTCACCGAATCCGGCATATCCATATGGTCGTGATCCACCTGTATAAAACCATGCAGCAGCTATGCTCGCGGCGCCTACGAGCAGCAACCACCAAGTTTGGGTGAGCAGGACGAGAGCGAGCCCACTTGCCATTGCCACGAAGAACATAAGAAACGCAGCTCGCTTGACTTGGTGCGGCTTGGCCAATCCCTGGCCAACGAGCCGAACCGGACCCACACGAACTTTGTCGGTCCCTCTGATTCCGTCGCTGTAGTCATTTGCGTAGTTGACACCGGCTTGTAGTGCCAGGGCAACGACCAGTGCAAGTAACGCCCGGCCAACATTGACAAGATCGAAGTGCTGCGCGATCCCAGTTCCGACTAAAACTGGTGCAATTGCAGCGGGAAGTGTGCGCGGGCGCGCGCCCTGGATCCATTCACGTGTTGTGGCCATGTCTTAACCGTAGAGGTTAGTGATTGTGACTCGATCAAGTTTTCCATTAGGTAGCCTGGGCAGAGTGGGAACGACCCTAAAGACAGGAATCGCAACTGATCCAAGTTCACGCGAAATCTGCGAACGGATACTTGCCGAAGTATTCTCAAACACTGCAGGATCCGCTACGACAAGAGCGGTGAGATTTGGCAGGACGTAGCAACTGTCAATTTCTGTATATTTTTCGATGACCCGAGAAATTGCCGCTCGCGAAATATTGACACCATTGACGAGCACTATGTCGTCGAGTCGACCCAGAATTTCGAGGTGCCCGAGCGAGTCAACGCTCCCATAATCCTCCGTTCTGAACTCGCCATTAAACGAAATGAATTTGCTGGTGTGCGTGGGTCGGTAACCCTCTGCGACACTTGGCCCACGCACGGTTATCCGCGAATCAGTCGAGTCGCACACTATCTCTGTTCTCGGGCCATTTTTTCCGCTGAAGACGCAGCCACCAGATGTTTCAGTCATGCCGTAGGTGTAGCTAAGCGGGAGTTCTAAGTCTTGTGCTTGTAAGAAGTCATTGGTGGGGGTTGGGCCGCCGCCGACCAGAATCGCGGTACACCGACTTAAAGCTTTGGTTCCTTCTTGTGAATTCATCAGGCGTCGAAGCTGGGTTGACACGAGTGAGACGAAGATAGGTTCGTCTCCAATTCCTGACACGACTGTTGCAAATTCATGCGGGTCGAAAGTCGCACCACCTGCGACGCTCTCCAGACCAACCGGAACAGTCTCGGCTGCAATTGATCGACTCAATACGTTGACCCCACCAATCGATGTGACGGGCAGTGCGCAGATCCAGCGGGCTGGGGCATCAACATAGATCCCAATTACCGCACCGGAGTTCACATGGTTGTTCAGTGCACCCAGTTGGCTTGCACGCAGTTCAACACCTCGCGGATTCCCCGTTGAACCTGAGGTAGTCAGAATTGCAATTGTGTCAGCCTGGAGCGGTTCATCTGGGTTAATGGCCGCAACGATTGAGTCGATTTGGTGTTGCGAGTAGTGGCGGCTTAGTTTTGGAATCGGAGCGAAAATCTGACCGGTCTCAAGGGAGTCTCGCAGTGCGTGAAATGCGGTCGCGACGCCCTCTGCACCCGGGGCGATCTCGGTCAGTTCAATTTTGCGTGAAAGGGAGTCGGCCACGATGCGAGAGTAGAAGATGCCGGTAACCTGCGTGCATGGACACTCGTAAAAGCTATGAACTGCCACCCGTGGCACCAGCCGATTCACCTGCGCTCACCAACCCGGCGCATTCGTCCATGACACCCGCATGTGACTGGGAGCTCTTGGGTGACTTCACAGACATCACGTACAGCCTTGGCACCGGCGCCTACCAAGGCATTGCCAAAATCACGATTTGCCGTCCGGAAAAGCGCAATGCATTCCGGCCACAGACTCTCTTTGAGTTGAGTGACGCTTTCAACGCTGCCCGCGACGACGACCGCGTTGGTGTAATTATTTTGACCGGTCAAGGTGATCTTGCATTTTGTTCTGGCGGTGACCAAGTGATTCGGGGCAATGACGGCTATATCGGTGACGACGAAGTAGCGCACAAAGGAATTGGTCGCTTAAACGTTCTCGACCTCCAGGTTCAAATAAGACGGTTGCCTAAGCCTGTAATCGCAATGGTTGCCGGGTATTCGATCGGTGGCGGCCACGTTTTGCACGTCGTGTGTGATCTCACCGTCGCGGCTGACAATGCTCGCTTTGGACAGACCGGCCCAAAGGTCGGTTCATTTGATGGCGGTTACGGTTCTGGTTTACTGGCCCGAATCGTTGGCCAGAAGCGTTCGCGCGAAGTCTGGTACACGTGTAATCAATACGGTGCCGAACAAGCCTACGACTGGGGTTTGGTCAACGAGGTTGTTCCCATTGAGGACTTGGAAATTGCCACCTGTGATTTAGCAGCCCAGATACTCACCATGTCACCACTTGCACTTCGCATGCTCAAGGCTTCGCACAATGCAGTCGACGACGGCCTGGCCGGCGTTCAACAACTGGCCGGTGACTCAACACTCTTGTTTTACATGACAGAGGAAGCGCAGGAAGGCCGCGACGCATTCAAAGAAAAGCGTCAGCCTGATTTCGGGCGATTCCCCAAGCGGCCGTAGGGGCCGTGACCACAGATTTCCCAAATCTCAAGTCCTTCTCGCTTAGGTTGCGCGAGGAGTTTCGAGGATTGAGCACCCGCGAGGGCGTACTGATTTCTGGACCAGCTGGCTGGGGGGAATTCAGTCCATTCCCCAACTACACGAGGGCGCAAGACGCACTGTGGTTGCAAGCGGCGCTCGAAGCGGCTTTCGTGGAGCGCGAATTCTCCACGGGGGCAAACATTCGGGTAAACGCCATTATTGGTGACATCGAAGACGCGTATGTTGCGAGCTTGCGCGCGCTAACTGAGTTCGGGTGCACAACGATCAAAGTCAAAGTGGGGTTGGAGGCTTCCGCCGACGTGGCCCGCGTCAGCGAAATCATGCGAGCTTTTCGCGATAGGGAACGGTTGGCGGACCTCAAAATTCGACTAGATGCCAATGGGCGTTGGGACGTCAAACAAGCCATTCACACAATGAGTGAACTTGAGCACGCTCCCATTGAGTATGTGGAACAACCGTGCCGGTCGATTTCGGATCTTGGCGAGCTTCGTCGAGAAATAGATGTTCCAATTGCCGTTGACGAAACCATCCGCTTATCTGGTGAGTTAAATATTAAAGAGTTCGCTGACATTGCAATTGTCAAAGTGAGTCCGCTCGGTGGGATTGATGCAGTGGAAAAGATTATTGAAAAACTGGATGTCCCGGTCCGTTTCAGCGGTTCCCTTGAATCAAGTGTCGGGTTGGGTTCATCACTATGGGCTGCGAATATGTTCGCGCCTGATCAAGTGGCTGGGCTGGCAACAGGGATGCTCCTCGCAACGGACTTAGTCGCAGATCCAATTCTGCCGATCCTTGGACAGATCTCCATAGAACGGCGTGACCCCGAAGTCCAAGCGTGTGAAGGAGCCTCACTCACCCGGGAGAAACAAGCGTTGTGGTCAGAGCGAGTTAATCGGGCTCTGGAGTTAGTCCCCTCGCGCGTGCTCGCTTCATGGGGTGTGCCCTATGTGAGTGTGAAAGGCTAGGGGCATGGAGCCTTCGGTTGCCCAAGCCAAAGTTATTGTGGACGAACTTATTCGCTGTGGCGTTACTGACGTTGTGCTCTCTCCTGGGTCGCGCAGCGCACCCTTGGCATTGGAATTGGCAGCGGCTCAGTCTCGCTTTGACATTCGATTGCACGTCCGATTGGACGAACGTGTCGCAGCGTTTGTCGCTCTTGGTTTGGGCAAAGCCACCGGTATCCCGGCCGCGGTCGTGACAACTTCAGGGACTGCGGTCGCGAATTTATTGCCCGCCGTCATTGAGGCTGACCACTCATATGTCCCCATGCTGATACTGACGGCAGACCGACCACCACAGCTTCGTGGGATCGGAGCCAATCAAACTATTGCGCAAATGAGTATTTTTGGTCCGCACGTGCGCTCAAGTAAAGACTTGGCAACTGCGACACATGCCGAAGGCCAAGTTAAATACTGGCGCTCTGAAGTCTCGCGAGCGGTAGGAGTTGCAACCGACTCGGTGAGCCCCGGTCCCGTTCACCTCAACGTCCCCTTTAGTGCGCCACTTGTTGGTGATTCGGACGGTATCTGGGTTGAAAATCTCGACGGTCGTCCAGACGGTCGTCCATGGGTTGCAGACGCACGTCTGCTCGCAGCAGTTAGCTCCCCACTCGATGAAATCATGGCCTTCCTCGACGAAGAAGGTGTTGTGCCAGCTCGTGGATTGATCGTGGTGGGGGATCACAACGACTCGGACTTTATCGAAATGGTGGACGAGCTCAGTGACTTTGTCGGCTGGCCGATCATCGCTGAGCCGAGTGCGAACATGAGTCGGGCGGATCTTGCACTCAGTCATGGGAACCTTCTAGCGGCTGACTCGACTTTTCGTGAAAGCCATATTCCAGAGTTGGTTCTCACTGTTGGGAAGGTTGGGCTTTCACGCGGAGTACTTTCGCTGATCGAGTCTGCTGGAATTCACATTGCCGTGGACTCACATGTACATTTCTCGGATCCAACCCGCACGGCTGATCTCGTTATCGCTTCGGTCCCGCTCCCTCCCGAGGAATGTGAAGTGGATACGGAGTGGCTTGAGGAATGGCAGCGCGCCGACATCTTGGCTGCTGCGGCGATTGAGACCGTTCTCACGCCGACAAATCTGACCGGCATGCAGGTTGCTCGAGTGGTGACACGCCTCCTCCCGGATGCAGGAACACTGTTCATTGGTGCGTCTTCCGCAGTTCGACATGTCGCATCGTTTGCTGCAACAAGTGTCACTGACTCGGCGGTCTTGGGAAATCGTGGAGTTTCAGGCATAGACGGTTGTGTTTCAACCGCTTCGGGTATTGCCATAAGTGCAACAGTTGAGGGTGACGGCTGCGTGGTGGCACTTGTCGGAGATCAATCATTCCTCTATGACTCTAACGCGCTTCTCATCCCGCCGACCGAAGCAAAAATCAACCTTGTTGTGGTAGTGATTGACAACAACGGTGGCGGAATCTTCTCAACTTTGGAGCAGGGTGCTCCGCAGTATGCCAAGCACTTCGATCAAGTGTTTGGCGTGCCACTGGACATTGATCCAGCACACGTCGCCAAGTCTTTGAGAGCTCACTCGGTCACCGTCACAACCGAAGACGAACTTGCAGTGGCTTTGGACCAGGCTGTTGAGGGTGGATTAACCGTGATCACGGCAACGACCGTGGACAGGCACAAAGAGAGTGAAATCCAAACAGACATTGCGCAAGCGGTTCATGAAGCCCTGTCAGGGGGTTGATCTCAGTGGTCGCTGATTCAACGCGGCAGAAGGTGATTCGGGCTGCAACAGACCTGTACACCACTTTTGGAGTTCTCAATATCTCTCGTCGGGAAATAGCCAAGAGTTCTGGCTTTACCGCGGGAACAGTTACATCAGTTGCTAAAAATCGATCAGAGTTTTTGAAGCTGGTGATCGCAGCGTTGCCCTATTCCTCGGTAACCACAAGCTTGGATGTGGATCTTGACTCGAGTGAGAATCACGCACTCCATTTACTTCTAGCCGCATCGCGGGATATCTGGGGAGACCCGGCGAGTGCATGGGACCCTACCGAGCTTTCGGCATTGGCCGGTTCGACATTTGACGAGGGACTGCGGGAAGTTCTAGCCCAACGAATTGAGCATCGTTGGGAGAAGTCGCGCGCAATAGTTGTCAAGTTGCGTGAGCAAGGCTTGATCGACCCCACTGTTGATCTTGACTCGATCGTGCTGCACATCATTGCCGTTGGTGTAGGCATTGCAATGTTAGCTCCAACACTTCCGGTGAGCGTTTCCCAAGACCAATGGACTGCGCTAAGTGCTCGTCTGCTTGAGTCCCTTGCCGTAATCGACCCGGTCGTCCCGCACCCGGGGGAGTTGCCTCGATACTGGCGAATAAGAACGACGGTCCCTGGTGTTCCTAGTGCAACGGCGCGACTACTTCGAGTCTTGTCTTTGCTCAATGTTGCAGTCGTTCAATTTACTTCCGCTGGATTGACGCCGGATCAGCAACAAATTGATGCGATCCTGACCGCGCCTTCGAACCTAGATCGAGCCACTCTGAGGGCGGCAATTGACTCGGTTGGCAAAGACGTGATCGTTGCAAGCGGGAATGAAAACGACTCAATTGACGTTGCGACCCGGGTACTTCGACTCAGCAGTGCCGTTGCGACCACTCCGAATATCGCACCACAAGCTGCAGCAGACCTCGTGCTCGCTCAATCATGGGAGGTTGTGGAAGCAGCGAGAGGTGAAAACTCGTCGGAGCATGTCTTGCGACTGCAGTGGACCGTTGATCACCATGTAATTCTGCGACGGGAGCGGGCTCCTTTCACTCGCATCGAATATCAGCGGGCTTCGGCATTCCTTGAATTAGTGGAGGCGTTGATTACTGCTAGTGGGGTAACGAGTGAGTACGGTTGGGTTGACGAACTCTCGGACAATCAGCCAGTCTTAGTTCGACTTGCTCGCCCAGAAGATACCGACGCAGTTGAGCAATTGCACAAGAGGTCATCGGAAAAATCAATTTATCAACGCTACTTCACACCTAAAAATACTTGGCGCGAAGAAAACCTTCGCCGAGTGAGCGGCGGGCACAGGGGGATCACATTGGTGGTAACCGATCGCAATAATCAATTGATGGCTTTAGCCAATGTATTCCCACTCTCTGCAACTGAATTCCAGACCGGTGAGATTGCATATTTGGTTGAGGATCAATTCCAAGGCCGGGGGATTGGAAACATACTGCTCGAGCATTCACAAGATTTAGCATCTCGATTGGGGTTCACCAAGTTAGTGGCATACGTTCTCAGTGACAATTCGGTCATGCGAAAAATGCTGATAGGGCATGGATGGCTGCAAGTACCTGCTCCTGATTTCGGACCTGCAATTATTGCTTTTGAAAAAACAATGAAGGTCTAATCGCTTTCGAGAGCGTCGCGCACGGGCGCAAGTTTGGCGACTGACTCGGCAAGTTCCAATTCCGGAACAGAACCTGCGACAATCCCGCACCCGGCAAATGACCGAACTGTTTGGGACTCTCGATCAATCGTGGCGCACCTAAGTGCGATACCGAATTCGCCGTCACCGTGATGATCAAACCAACCGACCGGGCCGGCATAGCGACCGCGACTCATGCCTTCAAGTTCCGCGATCATTGTTTTTGCGCGCTCGGTTGGTGTCCCGCATACTGCAGCAGTGGGGTGCAGCGAAGCAACCAGCGACAATATGGGTGCCTCGCTAGCAAGCTGCCCGGTCACGTCCGTGGCCAAATGTTGAACGTTTGAAAGCTCGAGGACACGAGGTTGCTCGGGTACGTCAAGGTCGGTGCAATGTGTTGCCAGAGCTTTTGCGACTGAGTGAACCGCGTACTCGTGTTCGGCGAGATCCTTTCCACTTTTCATGAGATGCGATGCGCGGTCTGCGTCAGCTCGTTTATCGCCTTGGCGTTGAACCGTTCCCGCAAGAACGCGGCTCATGACCAGACCTCCGGTTCGGCGTACAAGTAACTCTGGGGTTGCACCGAAGAGGTCTTCAACCACAAATGTCCAACAGGTGGGGTAGGCCTGGGCGAGTTTGTTGATCAGGAATCTCACGTCCAGCGTTCCTTCAATGTGGGCGACTACGTCACGGGCCAGCACGACTTTATCCAATTCACCAGCGGAAATACGTTCAACGGCGGTAGCTACCGACGCCTCCCACTCCCAGGGTTGAACACTGCCCTGGGACCACCGCACCGACGTTGGCCCGACTGGAACGGGAACAGGAGGCAGTGAATTGCTGTGTGAACCTATAGTGGTGACCCAAGTTTGCCCGGCACGCTTACCAACAACAACGCTGGGAACAACGACTTCGGAGAGGTTGTCTAGGTCAAATGCGAACGAGGCAAAAGCGACCGGGCCTGTCCCGGGAACGCTAACAGTATCCTCGACGTGGGCATTTGAGAGAAGTTTGTTCCACCAGCGTTGAGTTCGAGAAAAAGTTTCGTCACCGCGCACCTGAAGCCGGGCCGCGACCCCCCAGCCGATCAGGCCTTCACCACCTCGCACCCAGGCCAGCGGATTGTCAACCGGTAGGTGTTGTAGGAGGTCAAGGTCCGTGTCAAGTGCGCGGGTGCGAAAAGTGAGGTGATCGGACTCGGGTAAACCGCTCGCCTGCTCGATAACTACCACCGACGCAGCCTAGGGCCAAAGGGATAATTCGACCATTCGGAACTGCGAGTCGCATGTACGGTGATCTCTGGCAGACTAATTGCGTGTCACGAGCCAATTTGGACAAGGATCCAAGCGAGGTTGCAGCCATGTTTGACGCAGTGGCCGCTAAGTACGACCTCACCAACGACATTTTGGCAGTGGGACAAACCCGCCGGTGGCGCAGCGCGGTTCGCACTGCTTTACAACTCGAGCCCGGCCACACGGTCCTAGACATTGCGGCGGGAACGGGGACGTCTTCTGCAGCATTCACGACTTCCGGCGCGAGCGTCATTGCGGCTGACTTTTCCCTGGGCATGCTTGAAGTTGGCAAAGGCCGAAACCCTGAGATTCCCTTCGTGGCTGCTGATGCACTCGCGCTGCCTTTTGCCGACTCAAGCTTTGACAGGGTCACGATTTCATTTGGGTTGCGCAATGTCGCCGACCGGATGCTTGCCCTTGAGGAGTTCCGCAGGGTTATCAAGCCAGGTGGATTACTCGTAGTCTGCGAGTTCTCCCACCCAACGCTGGCACCGCTTCGACGGGTGTACACCGAGTACCTCATGGCGGCCCTACCGGCTCTCTCGGATCGTGTCTCGTCAAATCCTGACGCCTATCGGTATTTGGCCGAGTCGATTAGGGCGTGGCCGACCCAGGAAGAACTTGCAGTTGATATTGCCCAAGCTGGCTGGCAAGGAGTGAAGTGGCGTAATTTCACGGGGGGGATTGTGAGTATCCACCGGGCGGTTGCTCCAATGGATTAACCACTATGCTTGACTCGATAGTGAATGTTTTCACAATCGCGCAAGTCGAAGCACAATTGGTAGTACTCGTGTTAGTACTCGTCGAGCATGTGAAAGGTCGCGCGTGAACGTCTACACCCCGATTTTGGTGCTCGGCATCTTGGCATTTGGGTTTGCCGCATTCTCAATCGTGATCGCCAGCTTTACCGGCCCGAAGCGTTACAACCGGG